>JAEEGI010002774.1_pt1 | contig 42372 bp, 36 predicted proteins | sample 8958751 | NCBI WGS metagenome assembly JAEEGI01 (sample SAMN16246545, study PRJNA631951) | gut metagenome | biome: gut microbiome; feature: rumen; material: KS-attached | host: Bos | place: Iran: Karaj | collected 2018-10 | reverse complement strand
AAGCGCATGGAGATAGGCGCGGTGATCGCTGCGGCGCCGGAGGAAAACGTGCGCAGAGAGCGGCCCGAGCCGGGAGACGTTGTCATACTGCTGGGCGGCGCCACGGGGCGCGACGGCTGCGGAGGAGCCACCGGCTCGTCCAAATCACACACGGTGGAATCATTGTCCACCTGCGGAGCGGAAGTCCAGAAGGGCAACGCTCCTGAGGAGCGCAAACTGCAGCGCCTTTTCCGCGATCCGAGAGCTTCCAGACTGATCAAGCGCTGCAACGATTTCGGAGCGGGAGGCGTTTCCGTTGCCATCGGCGAACTGGCGGACGGGCTGGACATCGACCTGAACGCGGTGCCTAAAAAATACGACGGCCTTGACGGCACTGAGCTTGCCATCAGCGAATCCCAGGAGAGGATGGCGGTGGTCGTCGACCGGAAAGATATGGACGAATTCCTGAAGCTGGCGGACGGAGAGAACCTTTCCGCCACGCCCGTTGCCCTGGTCACCGGTACGAACCGCTTAAGGATGCGCTGGAACGGGAAGACCATAGTGGATATAAGCCGGGAATTCCTGAATTCCAACGGCGCCGAGAAGCACACGGATGCTCTGGTGGCCGCTGGAGAGGCAGAGACAGATTACGATTTCGGAGGAAAAGGGATGGGATTCGCCATGCGCTACAGGAAGCTGGCAGGGGATCTCAACGTCTGCTCCAAGAGAGGCCTCTCGGAGCGGTTCGACTCCACCATAGGCGCAGGCACCGTGCTGATGCCTTTCGGAGGCAGGAACCAGAGGACTCCCGCCCAGGCGATGGTACAGAAGATATCTTCTGAAAAAGGCCACACCGACGACTGCTCCTTTATGGCATGGGGCTACGATCCGTTCGTTTCCGAAAAGTCTCCTTACCGCGGCGCGTACCTGGCGGTGGTGGGTTCGGTGTGCAAACTGATAGCCTCCGGAGCTTCCTTCAAAGACGTATATCTCACTTTCCAGGAATATTTCGAACGCATGCACGGACCCGAGACCTGGGGCAAACCCATGGCGGCGCTGCTGGGCGCTCTCGAGGCTCAGGTGCGTCTTGGCATCGGAGCCATCGGCGGCAAGGATTCCATGAGCGGCTCTTTCGAGAACATCCACGTGCCTCCCACGCTGGTGTCATTCGCGGTCACCACCGGCAAGACCGGCAGCGTGGTCTCGCCCGAATTCAAGAAGGCGGGCAACGTCGTGACGGCGCTCGTTCCGGAAAACGGAGCTGACGGACTGCCCGGCGCAGAGTCTCTGAAGGCGATATTCGCGGCGGTGGAGAAGCTCAATAAAGAGGGCAAACTGTTCTCCGCATACACCCCGGGCATCGGCGGGATCGCAGAAGCGGTAATGAAGTGCGCCTTCGGAAACGGATTCGGATTCGACTTCTGCGATGAGAACGATATTGACCGGCTGTTCTGGTACGGATACGGATCAATACTGGTGGAAACGGCGCCGGAGACTGCGGAACTGTTATTGTCCCTTAAAGGGACCGGATTCGGTGTGGAAAAAGTGGGTATCGTCACTTCTTCCAAAGAAGGGAACGCGTTCAGGTTCCGCGGCGAGGCCGTGCCTTACGAAGAATTATATTCCATCTACGAGAGCAAACTGGAGCCTGTCTTCAGCTGCAACATCGGACCTGCAAAGACTTCCGTACGCGACGTTGAATTCGACGCAGGAAGCGCCCGGACACTCTGCGCATCGGTGAAGACGGCCAGGCCCAAAGTACTTATCCCCGCCTTCCCCGGTACCAACTGCGAATACGATTCCGCGAAGGCCATGGCGGACGCAGGAGCCGATCCGCACATCATAATTATCAGGAACCTTACCGGCGACGCCATTTCCGAGAGCATCGCCAGGTTCGCGAAAGAACTGAAAGACGCCCAGATGATATTCATTCCCGGCGGCTTTTCGGGAGGCGACGAGCCGGACGGCAGCGGCAAATTCATCACCGCGTTCTTCAGGAACGGAGAGATCAAAGAAGGGGTCACCGAACTGCTTGACCGCCGCGGAGGCCTGATGTGCGGAATATGCAACGGATTCCAGGCGCTCATCAAGCTGGGGCTGGTGCCGTACGGAAAGATCATCGACCCGGACGGAAACACTCCCACGCTTACGTTCAATACCATCTCCCGCCACCAGTCCAAGATCGTCAGGACGAGGATCGCGTCCAACAAGTCTCCCTGGCTCAGCTTTACCAAGCCGGGGGAGGTTTACAGCGTGCCGATCTCCCACGGAGAAGGGCGGTTCATCGCTTCCGACGAACTGATCAGGACCCTGGCTGAAAACGGCCAGATCGCTACTCAGTACGCCGATCAGGAGGGCCACGCCACCAACGACGTCCAGTACAATCCCAACGGTTCCTGCTGCGCCATCGAAGGCATCACTTCTCCCGACGGCAGGGTGTTCGGCAAGATGGGCCACAGCGAGCGTACAGGCGCGGGGCTGTACAAAAACGTGCCCGGAAATTACGACATACGCATGTTCGAAGCCGCCGTAAAATTCTTCTCATAACGTAGAAAAACGGCTCCGGAACGGTCCGGAAAAAACGTTGACGCCCCTGCTATAAGGCGGACTGCGCCTTGACCGGGAGCGTCCGTTTGCACTATAATTAAAGCCGGACAAAGGCCTTCAGGGCGAAAAGGAGACAGGGCAATATGACACACGAACAATTCATGAAGAATCTGAACGTTCCTTCGGGACGGATAGACTGCGTGCTCGACACCGACACGTACAACGAGATCGACGACCAGTTCGCGCTCTCGCTTATGGTGAAGAGCGAAAAATGCAACGTTAAGGCGCTTTACGCCGCTCCCTTCTTCAATCCCAATTCCACCTCTCCCGAAGACGGCATGGAGCGTTCGTACGACGAGATACTTAATCTCCTCACTCTGATGGGGGAGGAAGAACTGAAGAAATTCGTTTTCAAAGGTTCCCGTCAATATCTTCCCGACGAATCCACTCCTGTCTCCAGCCCCGCCGCCGCACATCTGGCCGAGCTGGCTTCCGGCTACTCTCCCGAACGTCCCCTCTACGTGGTGGCAATAGGCGCCATCACCAACGTTGCCTCGGCGCTCCTGATGAAGCCGGAAATAAAGGAAAATATCGTGCTGGTATGGCTGGGAGGCCACAGCGAGCAGTGGTTCGACACCAACGAGTTCAATATGATGCAGGACGTTGCCGCCGCACGGGTGGTGTTCGGCTGCGGCTGCCCGCTGGTACAGCTTCCCTGCATGGGCGTGGCGTCCACGTTTATCGTCAGTGGCCCGGAACTGGAATACTGGCTCAAGGGTAAAAATCCTCTCTGCGATTATCTTGCCTCTCACACTATAGAAGCGGCAGCGGCCTACGCAAAAGGGCGCGTCTGGAGCAGAGTCATCTGGGACGTGACCGCGGTGGCCTGGCTCTTAAACGACGGAGACAGATTCATGTTTTCCGAGATCATTCCGGCGCTCATCCCGCAATACGATCACCATTACAGCCACGACGTACGCCGCCATCCCATGCGCAGAGTCACTTTCATACACAGGGACGCTCTGATGCAGTATCTGGTGGAAACTCTTACTAAATGAGTAAATTATATATTCCCGACGAAATACTTTTAAAAGTTGAAAAACCCGGCAGATATATAGGCGGCGAGCTCAACAGCGTCGTCAAGGCGCCGGGAGAGTACGACGTTCACATGGCAATGTGCTTTGCGGACGTGTACGAGATAGGCATGTCCCATCTGGGGTTCAAGCTGCTGTACCATCTGCTGAACGACCAGGAGAGGGTGTGGTGCGAGAGAGTTTTCGCGCCCTGGCCCGATCTGGAAGACGTAATGCGGGAAAAAGGGTACAAACTGTTCTCCGTAGAGTCACAGTCGGAAGTTGACCGGCTGGACATGCTGGCGTTTTCGCTCCAGTACGAGATGAGCTACACCAACGTGGTCAATATGATCGACCTGGCCGGATTGCCGGTGCGTGCTGTCGACCGCGGCGAGGATTGCCCCCTCATTTTCTGCGGAGGCCCCAGCGCCAACAACACCGAGCCCATGGCGGATTTCTTTGACTTCTACAACCTGGGCGAAGGCGAAGAGATGCTTCCGGAGATCGTAGAGACGTACCGTCAATGCAAGGCCGGAGGCATGAAGAAAACGGATATTCTCAGGGAGATATCCCGCATATCCGGCGTGTACGTGCCTGCGTTTTACGAGACCTTCTATGATGACGAAGGCAGGTACGCAGGGATCAGGCCGAAAGAGGAATTTAAGGACGTGGCGGCGCCGGTCATCAGAAAAAGAGTTGTCAGCAGTTTCGAAAACAGCTACCTGCCTGAAAAGATGGTGGTGCCTAATATAGAAGTCGTCCACGACAGGATAATGCTTGAGATATTCAGAGGCTGCACCAGAGGCTGCAGGTTCTGCCAGGCCGGATTCATATACAGGCCCGTGAGGGAGCGTTCTCCCGAGAGGCTGGCGCAGGCGGCGGAGAAGCTTTTGAAATCGACGGGTTACGAAGAGATCTCCATGCTGAGCCTTTCCACCAGCGACTATTCGAAGCTGGGAGAACTTACCGACAGGCTTTTAGAATTCACGGTACCCGAGCGCGTCAGCATCGCGTTGCCGTCGCTCCGGCTGGATTCGTTTTCTTTCGAACTTATGGAGAAGGTCTCCGCGGTGAGGAAGAGCGGCCTTACGTTCGCTCCCGAAGCCGGGACCCAGCGGCTCAGAGATATCATCAATAAAGGCGTGAAAGAGGAAGACCTGCTAAGGTCCTGCCGCATGGCCTTTGAAGGCGGCTGGAGCACCGTAAAATTGTATTTTATGCTTGGACTGCCTTATGAGACGGACGAGGATCTTATAGGCATAGCCGAGCTGGCCCATAAAGTACTGGGCGTTTACGATTCTGTACACGCCGGCAGAAAGGCCAGGAGGCCCAGCATCACAGTAAGCGTCTCCACCTTCGTGCCCAAACCGTTTACGCCTTTTCAATGGGCGCCCCAGATACCGGTGCCGGAAATTATCAGGCGGCAGAACGTCATAAAGCAGCACCTTTCCAAGCGCGTGAATTTCAGCTGGCACGATCCCGAGACCTCGGTGCTGGAAGGCGCCATATCCAGAGGAGACAGGCGCATCGGCAGCGTTATCTACGACGTGTGGAAGGCAGGCGGAAGGTTCGACGCCTGGGACGAATATCTCAACTACGACCGCTGGATGAAGGCCTTCGAGAAGAACGGGCTCCATGCCCAGGACTTCAATATGCGGGAGAGGGATATCGACGAGGCGCTGCCCTGGGACCACGTAAACGTGGGAGTAACTAAAAAGTTTTTGCAGCGGGAGCTGTCAAGGGCAAAGCAGGGCATCGTTACGCCCAACTGCGCGGAGAAATGTTCGGGCTGCGGCGTTCAGTCTTACGGAAGGGGGATCTGCGTTGGACAAATACAGGATCCGGTTCAGTAAGGACGGCAGGGCCAAATTTCTGTCTCACCTGGATCTGCTGAGGATCTTTTCCAGGCTGGCAAGGCGGGAGGATATCGATCTGGTATATTCCTCCGGCTTCAACCCGCACGCGGAAATAGTATTCAGCGCGCCACTGCCTCTTGGCATGACCAGCGACGCGGAGTACGTTGACCTTCTGCTGAACGGCCCGGCGGACGAGAACGAACTTATGGAGAAACTGTCAAGGTCGTTGCCCGAGGGGATAACGCCTCTTAAGATCAGGCACCTGGAGCAGGGAGAACCCAACGTGATGAAAAACGTGGATTTTTGCGCATACGATATCTGCGTGGGATTCGAAGACGCACGTTCGTGTAATATATTTCCCGAAGCGGTGGAGCGCTGCCTTTCCGGGAACGGGCCCGTTTTTACTATGAAAAAATCCAAAAGCGGCACGAAGCTGACGGATATACGGCCGCTGATACGGGAGTTCGGTCAAGATCTTCGGGCCTCGGAGGACGGAAGTTATCAGTTCAGGGCGGTTCTGGCGGCGGGAAACGAGAACAATCTTCGTCCCGAGACCGCTTTCAGGGGCATAATGGACAATATCAACGGTATCGACCCTGCAGAGGCGGATGACGGCGGCAACGACGGCGGCGAAGAACGGGCGGAAAACCTGTTGTCCTGCAAAATACTGTCCGCCAGGAAGATCGGGTATCTGGACAGGGACATGAAGGAATTGTGGTGAAAATTGACACGGAAGGCGTGGTTGTGATATAAAAAACAGGCTTTCGGAGGAAATTTTCATATGATTATCGGAATCATCTACGACGGAAATAAAAAAGAATGCGCCGATTACGCGGGACTGCTAAAGAGGACCGCGGAAGAGTCCTTTAGCGTTCCGGGAGAAAAGGTGGAGGCGCTGATCGCAGGCGTTGCCGATTGCGCGGCGGTGTGCGAAAAAGCCACTCTCCTGGTGAGCGTGGGAGGCGACGGAACTTTCCTGAAGACCGCTTCCATGGCGCTTAAAAGAGACCTTCCCGTTTGCGGGTTCAATCTGGGAACGCTGGGCCTCCTTACGGAATTCGAGCACGACGATCCGAAAGGCGTGCTGGAGAGGCTGGTAAGAGGAGACTTCGTGATAGAGAAAAGGCGCGTGCTGAGAGTCCTCGTGGAAGATCCTCAGGGCGAGCCCGTTTTCGACGAATATGCGCTGAACGACTGCGTCCTGGAGCGCGGCACGCTGGCAAGGCTGGCGTACATCACCGTGGAGATCGGAGGCGCCTTCGTCGACAACTACCCCTGCAACGGCATCGTCATCGCCACCCAGACCGGTTCTACCGCCTATTCCATGTCTTCCGGAGGCCCCATCGTGGAGCCGGGCAACGACGTCATAGTAGTGACGCCGGTGTGCGCCCATTTCACCGACGGCAGGCCCATAATCGCCAGGGGCGACAGCGAGATCAGGCTTTCGATGCGCCTGCCTCACGACAGTATGTACGTGTCCGTGGACGGGCATAAAAATATAAGATTCGGAGAAGGATACGTCTGCAGATGCCTGCCGTCTCATAAGAGCGTGCGGGTCATAAGGATGGATCCTCCCAACTTCTACGAGGTGCTCAGGAAAAAAGCGGAAGAAAGGCGGGAAAAACTGTCGCAATGAAGCATTCGAGACATGACGAAATATTAAAGATCATTTCCGAGGAAGAGATACTTACTCAGGAAGAACTGGCCGCCAGGCTCCGGGACAGGGGATACGACGTGGCCCAGGCCACCATCTCCAGAGATATAAAGACGCTGAATCTGGTGAAGATGGCGGCGCCGGACGGCAGGCTCGTGTATTCGACTCTTATGAAGAACGGCTCGGATATGCCTGAAAAGCTGATCCCCGTGTTCAAAAACGCCTTCGTTTCCTGCGATTACGCCATGAACCTGGTGGTGATCAGGACGCTTTCCGGAATGGCCAACGCGCTGGCTTCCGCCGTCGACACGATGCAGTTTCAGGGGATACTGGGGACCATCGCCGGCGACGACACCGTATTGATCGTATGCAAAACTGAAGGGCTTGCCTCGGACATTTCCGCCGTGATGGAAAGAATGGCAGGAGAAGGCCCTGCTGCCCGGTGACCTGACAATGCTGAAAAAACTCGCCATCAAAAATATTGCCCTGGCCGAGAACGTGGAGCTCGAGTTCTGCGGCGGGATGAACTGCCTCACCGGCGAGACCGGCGCGGGCAAGTCCATTATTGTCGATTCCATCAGCGCGCTGATAGGGCTCAGGGTGAAAAAAGATATCGTCCGGTCCGGGTGCGATTCCGGTTCGGTCAAAGGCGAGTTTGCGGATATTTCGACTGAAACGGCGGAGGCGGTAGCAGAAGTGTGCGGGACCGCGCCGATCAACGGCAGGCTGGTGATCGAGCGGGAGATATCCGCCGGAGGAAGGCATCTGTGCCGCGTTGACGGAAAGACCGTCAGTTCCGCCAATCTCAGAAAAATAGGCGAGACGCTGATAGACATATACGGCCAGAGCGAGAGCCGGTTCCTCAGCGACCCCGGCGTGCAGCTTTCCATGCTGGACGCGTACGCGGGAGAAAAAGTCGAAGCCGAGAAGGCGTTTTATAAAAAGAATCTCTTAGAGTATACGAAACTTAAAAGCGATCTGAAGGCGCTTTCGGGAAGCCCTTCCGAGAGGGCCAGGATGACCGACCTGCTTAATTATCAGATCCGCGAGATCGATTTCGCCCAGCTGTCGCCGGACGAGGAAGAGTATCTGACCTCGCGCATGAGCATACTGTCACACTGCGAGAAGATCAGGGAATGGCTGGCGGACGCCATGGCCTGCATGGGGTCCGAAGACTCCGACGACGGCATCATACAATTGATGGAGCGCCTGCGCGGGGACGCCGCCAGAGCCGCTGAAGTGAGCGATGCGTTTGAAGGCCTCCGTGAGGCCTCTGAAGGCGTTTATTTCGAGATAAGGGAATTATCCTCGGAACTCTCGAAAGCGTCTGAAAAGGCCGAATACGACCCTCAGGAAGCGGATATGGTGAACAGGCGCCTTGACTACCTGGACAAACTCAAAAACAAGTACGGCGCCGGGTACGAGGAGATAATGCGGTTCCGGAACGAAGCGGAAGAAAAACTGAGATTTCTTGCCGATTCTGAGCAGAACGCCTCCCTGATAAGCAAGAGGCTTAAAGAACTCGAAGGGATCCTGCTGGATTCCGCCGGGAGGCTCAGCGACCTCAGACGAAGGAGCGCCGCAGAGTTTTCGAAAGAGATAGAATCGGAGCTGGGCGACCTGGAGATGAACGGCACCGAATTCGAGACCGACCTGGAGTTCTTCTACGAACCTGCGGACAACGGTTTTGCGGATTTCGGGCCTGAGGGCCTGGATAAGATAGAATTCCTGATCTCCCCGAACCCCGGACAGCCTCTGAAGCCACTTGCCCGGATCGCTTCCGGCGGCGAGCTGTCGAGGATAATGCTGGCGATCAAAAACGTCCATACGAAAGGGGACAGCATCTCCACGCTGATATTCGACGAGATCGACACTGGCATCAGCGGCATCGCGGCCAACAGGATCGCTTCGAAGCTCAAGTCCGTTTCCCGGGACAGGCAGGTCATATGCGTAACTCACCACGCCCAGCTGGCGGCCGCGGCCGACGAGCATATATTCGTGTCCAAAGCGGTGAAGAACGGCAATACCGCCACTTCGGCGGCTGCTCTTTCCGGGGCAAGGCGCGTGGACGAGATCGCCAGGCTGCTTGACGGGGACGACAGGTCCGAGATCTCCAGGACCCACGCGGAGGAGCTGCTCAGAAAAGCTTCCGTGGCCTGACCCTGACGAACTTAAAAATTATTACCGGACGTAAAAAAACGGCGGGGCGCATCGCGCGCACCGCCGTTTTTCATATTATTTAGTGAAAGAACATGTTGACCGCCGCCTTATTTAACGGTGACCTTGCCGCAGTTGGCGAAAGCGTCGGGAGCTACGTTGACCTTGGAGGAGTCGACGGTGATCTCCAGCTCTTTGCAGCCGTTGAACGCTCTTTCGCCGATTTCGGTGACGTTGGCCAGATCGATGGTCTTAAGTTCTACGCAGCCGGCGAAGGCGTACTCGGGAATGGAAGTCATCGACGCGGGAAGCGTGACGGAAGTGGTGGATTCGTTTTCGAAAGCGCCGCCGGCGATGTTCGTGATGTCGTCGGGAATGACGCACACCGCGTCGCCGCTGTATTTGACCAGCGTGGTGCCGATGGTGAAGAATTTTTCGTTATGATACTGGAACCAGGGCGTTCCGGTGAACGCGTATGCGCCGACTTCGGTGACTCCCTCGGGTATGTCGAGCTCGACGAGAGCGTAGCAGTTGTAGAAGGCGTACCGTCCGATGGACTTTACGCTGTCGGGCACGGACACTTCTTCGAGCGAGGTGCAGCCGTAGAAGGTGTAATCCTCGATCCTGTCGATCCCTTCGGGAAGGATTATGGAAGTGATGGCGGAGCAGCCGTAGAACGCTTTTTCACCGATCTCGGTGACCGTATCGGCGATGAACACAGTGTCGAGATTCTCGCAGAAGTAGAACGCGTAATCTCCGATCCTGGTGACGCCTTCCGGTATGGTTATGCTCTTGGGAAGCTTGGAGCCGTAGAATTCTTTGTCCTTGATCTCCGTCCAGCCGTTGAAGGTGAAGGCGCCGATGGATTTGACGTTGTCCGGGATGACCACGTTCTCGTCCACGATGTCCGCCTTGATAAGAACGCCGTTGCCGTAAACGTGGAACTTGTTCTCGGTTATGGGCTCTTCGTACACGGACAAATCGTCGTACCACTTGGTATTGTCGAAGGCCTGGACGCCCACGTTGGAGAGCTTAAGAGTGAACGTGAAGTCGGAAATGTTTTCGCAATCCTTGAACGCGTAGTCGCCGATGCTCTCGATGGCGGTGGGGAACTCGATCTTTTCAAGGGCCAGGCAGTGGTAGAAAGCGCTGTCGCCGATGTATTTGATGGAGTCGGGAAGGAAGATGTCCTTCAGCTTTACGCACTCTCTGAAGGCGTTGTTGCCGATGGACTCCAGCTTACTGTTGATGGAGACGGTCTCGATATTGGTACAGCCGTCGAAGAGGCCGTTGCTGATGTCCTTGACCTTGGAGGGGAGGGAGATCTCTTTAAGATTCACGGCGCCCCTGAACAGGTTCTCGCCCAGGAATTCAAGCCTGCCGCCGGTAGCGAACGTCACGGAGGTGATCCTTTCGATCACGTCGTCGAAGGTGCCTTCGCAGAGCGTGTAGGTGTTTTCGGAAAGGACAAGGTCGATGTCGCCCGAGTCGGTCTCGGGGACAAAGTAGATGACGCAGTTCTGACCGACGGTGACGTATCCGGCCAGATGTTTGTTTTCGGCGTCGGCCGCGGCAATATTGTTCTTCGTCTCTTCGATCTTGGCCTTCATCCAGGGCGTATCGGTGAAGGTGTTTCCGCCGACGATGTAAAGCACTTTGGAGAAGTTGATGGTCTCGAGGGCGGTGCAGCCTTTAAAGACGTCCCTGCCCATGACTTTCAGCTTGTCGGGAAGATTCACGGTGGTAAGGGCGGTGCAGCCTTCGAAAGCGTTGTCGCCGATGGAAACGGCTTCCTTGAATATGGTCACGTCTGTGAGGGAGGTGCAGCCGCTGAAGGTGTATGCGGGGAGGTTGGTCTGCGCGTTGGTGTCGAGGAATTTGTCGGGAAGCTCAACTTTAACGAGGCCGGTGCAGCCTTCGAAAACGTGCTCGCCGAAGGAATAGAGCTTGTTCTGGAAAGCGATCTCGGTGATGCCGGTGCAGTCCTTGAACGCGTAATCTTCGATGTAGTTCAGGTTGTTCGGAGGAACGAATTTTCCCGTAAGGGCGGTGCAGCCTTCAAAGGCGTACGCTTCGATGTAGGTAACGGATTTGGGGAAGGTGATGGACGTGACTTTATCGGCTCCGGCGAAGGCGCTGACACCTATAGTGGTGATGTCGTTGGGGACCGTCACTTCTCCGCCGTTTCCGATGTATTCCACCAGAGTGCTTCCGGATACGACGAACTGCTCGGGATCGTAGTCGATGTTGTAGATGGGAGAGAGCGTCGCCGCGTTATGGGTGGGCTCGACGGTGGGCATGGGCGTAGGCTCCGAATCTTCTTCCTTGCAGGCGTAGAAACAGGCCGCGGCAATGCAGACCGCCAGCACAAGGGCCACTTTCCTGATCATCGAAACTGACGTGGTTTTATTCATTTGGGACTGACCTCCGTATTGAATAAATAAAAACGCGCACCGAGGCACGGATAATAGAGGCGCCGAAGCGCGTGTACCTGAACGCACGTATAATTATATATTACGCGCCCGTGCAAGTCAATAGCCTTTCGAACTCTCCCGGCGGCGCGGCGGAGGCGGCTTACGCGGGACCGCGATCCATTTTCATCTTGAAGAAAAGGCGGCGCTGCTGTATAATTCAGCAGGCGGCAGGGCGCGGCAGAAGAGCCGCGCAGGCCAAGGGAGCAGGAGGCGCTAAATGCTGAAAACGGAGATATTGTCAGTCGGAACGGAACTTCTGATGGGACAGATCGTCAATACCGACGCCGGATATATCTCGAAGAGACTTCCGGAAGCGGGGGCGGGAGTGTACTACCACACCGTCGTAGGCGACAACCCTTCCAGGCTCCGGGACTGCCTGCTCATCGCGCTGGACAGGGCCGACGTGGTAATCACCACCGGAGGCCTGGGCCCCACCCAGGACGACCTTACCAAACATACCATCGCCGAAGTGCTGGGCCTTAAATTATACGATCACCGGGAGTCCCGGGACCGCATCGATTCGTTCTTCGCCGCCAGAGGCAGGACGCCTACCGAAAACAATTACCGCCAGGCCATGATCCCCGAAGGGGCCGAAGTACTGACCAACGACAACGGCACCGCGCCAGGCTGCCTTATAAGATGCACCGGCAGATACGACGGCAGGGTCATCATCATGCTCCCCGGGCCTCCGGACGAGCTGAAACCCATGTTCGATAAATACGTAATGAAGTTCTATTCGGACAATTCCCGGCAGAAACTCCATTCCATTTTCGTCCGTATATGCGGCTGCGGAGAGTCCCTGGTTGAAACAAAACTGGCGTCAATGATAGACGGCCAGACCAATCCCACCTTCGCCACCTACGCCAAGAGCGGCCAGGTGACCGTGCGCGTCACCGCAGGCGCCGAAACCGAGGCGGAAGCGGAAACACTTACCCGCGGCGCCGTGGAAAAGATAAAAGAGATACTCGGCGAAGACGTATATTCCGTTGACGACGAAGAGCCGGAAGAGACTCTCGTGCGCCTGTTGAAGGAAAACGGCCTGACCGTTTCGACGGCGGAATCGCTTACGGCGGGGATGATCGCGTCCAGGATCGCATCGGTGCCCGGAGCCTCCGCGGCGCTGGTGTCAGGCACGGTGGTTTACACCGACGAGGCGAAAAAACGGCTGCTTGGTGTAAACGAAAAAACGTTGACAGAGCACACGGCCGTCAGCGCCCAGACCTGCAGGGAAATGGCGGAAGGCATGAAGAAACTGTCCGGCAGCGACTTTTCCATAGCGGTCACGGGATACGCGGGACCGAGAGTCGCGGACGAGCCGGTGGGGCTGGTTTACATAGGTGTTTCCGCGACGCATAAAACGGTCGTCAGAGAATGCAGGTTTACAGGATCAAGAGAAAAGATCCGCACGCTGACCGCTGTCAACGCGATAGACTTGACACGGCGTCTCATCGCAGAACTAAAGATAAAAGCCGAAGGTGTCCGCAATGACGCGGCGGCCGCGGCTGAAGGGAAGGAGGAACGGGTATGAGCAGAAGATCCGGGATCTCGGCGCAGTCGATGGCAAAAGGTTTTGCCGTCCTTTCCGCCGCCAGCATCGCCGTAAAAGTACTTTCGCTGCTTTTCGTACCGATCCTTAGAAAGCTTATGGGCGGATCCGCCGGGTACCAGGTGTACACCAGCGCCAACCAGATATACGCTTTCGTTTACGTCATCGCCACCGCCGGACTTCCGGTGGCAATTTCCAAGACCGTCACCGAGTTCATATCCACGGGCAACAGAAAAGCCGCCCAGAGATCGTTCAGGCTTGCGAGGACGTTTCTGGCGGCCCTGGGTCTGTTTCTGACGCTCCTGCTGGCGATCCTGTCGAAGCCCATCGCCGCGGCTTCCGGCTACAGCGAAGCCTGGCTGGGAATACTCGTTATTGCCCCGAACATCCTTATCTGTTCGTTGCTCTCGGCGTACCGCGGGTACCTGCAGGGACTTAAAAATATGTCTCCCACTGCAATATCTCAGGTGGTGGAACAGATCGTCCATCTGGCGGTGGCCATATTTATGGTCTTCGTATTGAGGAGCAGAGGCCTTATGTGGGCGGTGGCGGGAGCCTCCTTCGGAACTGTCGCCGGCTCCGTAACGGCGCTGGCTATCGTGATTTATTTCTACTTGAGATCCGGCTCCGGAAAAGTTCCCGCAAATGCCTCTGCGGCGCTGGAAAACGCCGGCGAACGGGCGGAAGAGAACGCTCCGGACTATCCCACCGGCCACTACCTTAAGCTGCTGGCCAGGTACAGCATCCCCATCACGCTCAGCGCCGCCATCCAGTACGGCGGCACCATCATAGACGTGTTCATCGTCAAATCGAGACTTCTAAAGGCGGGGTTCGCCGAGTCGGAAGCCGCGGCAATGCACGGCGACCTGAGCTGCGCCAGGCAGCTGATCAACGTGCCCACGGCCCTTGTCACCGCGCTCTGCGTCAGCGTGCTTCCCATTATCGCCGGACTTTACGCGGAACGGAAGATTGGCGAGGCCAAGCAGAAGGCCCAGGAAAGCTTCAGACTGTGCTTCCTGGCCGCCATGCCGTGCTCCGTTGCACTGATGGCCTTCTCGTACCAGATATACGGAGTGCTGGATTTCGACCGGCCCCTTATTATGACCGCTATGGCCATGAGCGTGGTGCTTATGGGCATCGTGCACCTTCAGAGTTCCATCATGCAGAGCGTGAACCTGCTGTACCAGTCGACTATCTTCGTAGGCGTGGGCGTGCTCTTAAAAGCTCTGTTCAATTACGTCCTGATCGGCATCCCCGGGCTCAACATATACGGCGCGGTGATCTCCACGTACATCTCCTACCTGGTCCCGCTGGTCATGAACGCCATATCCCTGATGCGCCACAAAGCCATCAAGATAGACCTTTTCAGCCCGCTGCTGCGGCCCACGATAGCCAGCGCCGTCATGCTGATACCGTCGTTCCCCCTGTACTTCCTGCTGAACAAGCTGCTGAGCTTTACGGGAGTTTACTTCTCCAACCTGATCTCCTTCGCCGTTGCCGCCCTGGTCTGCGTGATAGTTTATTTCGTCACCATGCGCCTTATCGGAGGCATCGTCAGGGAAGACGTGGAATCCATATCGCCCAGGCTGGCAAAATTATTGAAATTCCGCTGACGGAGCGTCAACGATCCTCCGAAATTGCCGCCGGTCCGCCGTCAATTCGCTTGAAAACAGCGAAAGTTTGGGATATAATCATCCTATCGGGCGCGAAGGGCGCGAAAATCACCTAATTCTGATTGCGTTGACCCCTCCGCGTTCCGGAATCTGGAACCACGGAGGGGACGCTTTATATGGCTAAAGTAACTTTCAGGATCGAGCGCTGCAAAGGCTGCAGGCTCTGTCTGAGCGTTTGTCCCAAAAAGATCATAGAGATCGACGAAAATACTCTTAACGCGAAAGGATATCATCCGGCGGGAGTCACCGAACCGGAGAAGTGCATCGGCTGCGCCTTCTGCGCCACAATGTGCCCCGATTGCGTCATAACGGTAGAAAGGTAGAAAGGCAGGCTCGGAATGGGAGATAAAATTTTGATGAAGGGCAATGAAGTCATTGCTGAAGCGGCGCTGAGAGCAGGCTGCCGCCACTATTTCGGATATCCGATAACTCCTCAGACTGAGGTCGCCCATTATATGGCCAGAAAGATGGAAGAGATCGGAGGCACTTTCGTGCAGGCCGAGAGCGAAGTCGCGGCCATAAATATGGTTTACGGCGCCGCCAGCGCAGGCGTCAGGGCTATGACCTCTTCGTCCAGCCCCGGAATAAGCCTTAAACAGGAAGGCATCTCGTACGCCGCCGGAGCCGAACTGCCCATAGTAGTCATAGATATCGTGCGCTGCGGGCCGGGCCTTGGAGGCATCCTTCCGGCGCAGTGCGACTATTACCAGATGGTCAAAGGCGGCGGACACGGCGATTACCACAACATAGTTCTGGCGCCCCAGGGAGTGCAGGAAATGTACGAACTGGTGGTAGACGCCTTCAACCTGGCGGACAAATACAGAAATCCCGTCGTAGTGATGGGAGACGGATACATGGGGCAGATGATGGAAGCCGTGGAGTTCCGCGATCAGGAAAAGATCGAGCGTCCCGAAAAGCCCTGGGCCGCCTGCGGCAGCGAGATGAAGCGCCCCCACAACACCATCACTTCGATCTACATCGAGGCGGACGTCCTCGAAGCCCACGTGAGGCATATGTACGAAAAGTACAAGGCCATAGAGGAAAACGAAGTCCGCGTTGACGTACAGAACTGCGAAGGCGCAGACGTGATCATCGCGGCCTACGGCACCTGCGCCAGAGTCACCAAGAACGTAATCAAAGACGCGGCTAAGCTGGGCATCAAGGTCGGTCTGATCAGGCCGATAACCCTCTGGCCTTTCCCCAAAAAAGCCTTCGAGCAATACGCAAAAGTACCTAAAGGCTTCCTGACGGTGGAGATGAGCATGGGCCAGATGATCGACGACGTAAAGCTGGCAGTGAACGGACAGAACAACGTTTATTTCTACGGCCGCACCGGCGGCAACGTCCCCGGACAGAAGGACATCCTGGCTGAAGTCGTGAAAATTGCCCGCGGCGAAGGAGGCGACTTAAGATGAGCATAGTATTTCAGAGACCTCACGCGTTGATAGACAAACCGCTCCATTATTGTCCCGGCTGCACCCACGGCATAATCCACCGTCTTGTGGCGGAAGTGCTGGACGAGCTGGGCATCGAAGGCACCACGGTAGGCGTTGCCTCGGTGGGATGCACCTATAACAGCTACGAATATTTCAACTGCGACATGGTACAGGCAGCCCACGGAAGAGCTCCCGCGGTTGCCACGGGAATCAGAAGATCGCTGCCTGACCGCACCGTGTTCACTTATCAGGGCGACGGTGATCTGGCCGCCATCGGAACGGCAGAGATCGTGCACGCTGCCACCAGGGGAGAGAAGATCACCACCATATTCGTGAACAACGCCATCTACGGCATGACTTCCGGCCAGATGGCTCCAACCACTCTGGTAGGCCAGGTCACCACCACCACTCCCTTCGGACGCAAACCGGAGCTTCACGGCTATCCCGTAAGAGTGTGCGAGCTGCTCTCCACCCTCGAAGGCGCCGTGTACGTAGAGCGCGTGGCCGTCAACAACGTGCAGAACATTCGCAAGGCCAAGGCCGCCATCAAGCGCGCTTTCCAGGTCCAGGCCGCGGGACTGGGCTTCTCCATAGTAGAAGTGCTTTCCATCTGTCCCACCAACTGGGGCATGAGCCCGGACAAGTCCCTCGAGTGGCTCCGGGACAATATGATCCCGCACTACCCGCTGGGCAATTTCAAGAACGTGGCGCTTCCCGGCGAGACGCCGGCCGCGGACGGATCCGATAAGTAAGGAGGCGGCGAGTTATGGACAATCAAGTGATTTTCGCAGGCTTCGGAGGACAGGGAATACTGTCCATGGGAAGATTCATTGCCCACGCCGGACTTCACGAAGGCAAGCACGTATCCTGGCTCCCGTCCTACGGACCCGAGATGCGCGGCGGCACCGCCAACTGCAACGTGATCGTTTCCGACGAAGAAGTTGGTTCGCCGATCATCAGCGAAGCCACCGCCCTCGTGGTGATGAACCAGCCCTCGCTGGAAAAATTCGAATCATACGTAGAGCCCGGCGGCGTCATCGTACTTGACACGGATCTTGTGCCGGTGCTGCCCGAAAGGAAGGACGTAAGGGTGTTCTCGCTTCCCGCCACCAAGATGGCGTACGAAATGGGCAATCCTACCTTCGCCGGCGTGATACTCCTGGGCAAACTTATCAAGGAGACGGGAGTCGTCCGGTTCGAGAGCTTCGAAGCGGCGCTCCGGGGCATCCTTAAACCCAAAAAGCATTATCTTATTCCAGAAGAGATGAAAGCTCTTCAGGCAGGCGCCGATTATTGAACCTGTAGTCGACCCGGCAACCGTACCGGATATTGAGGTGAGATTATGAAACTTCGCAGATACCTGACTGTTCTGCTTGTGTGTTTGACAGTCGCCGCGCTGCTTGCGCCCGCGTCCGCAGGCGCTTCGCCCGACGAATTGTCCGATGCCAGGTATGCGCTGCTTAGCGACCCCGGATATCTGGACTTTATGACGGGAAACCAGATCAGGAACCTCGAATACGTGATAGAGGACGGCACGGGCTTTGCCAGAGTGCACTTCCAGCCCAGCGGCGTCGACCCGTACATTTTTCTTCCCCTCAGCGCGGTCGGAGGAGCGATCGACTGCTCGGAGTACAAGTATCTTGCCATCCGCGTACGGTCCGATTTCGAAACGGGCTGCAACCTGTACTACGGCACCAGCGTGGAAGGCGGCCTCGACGAATCCAAGAATATGAGATCCGCCAGAGGCATCAACGCCACCGGCGACTGGGAGACCGTGGTATTCTATTTCGGCGACACCGTTAAGTGGACCGGGTATCTGTCCACCGCCAGATTCGACCCCTACGCCAACGTTCCCGAAGGGATGGACTATATGGACATCGCCTGGTTCGCGTTCGTGAAAAAAGAGGCGGACCTGGAGAAGCTCGACGTTTCTCTGGACGAGTTCAATGCTCACGAGACCTACACCAGAAGGCCGGTCTATTCCACTCCCGACAGGACCAAGCCCCCCGAGAACACGTTCAAGGCGGCCCTGGTCACTCCGGAAACGGCGGATGATCCCGGCAATTCCAGGTCCGGTTTTTCGCCCGTTGTCCTTATAACCGTCACCGCGGTGCTGGCGGTGGCCATTGCCGTATCTGCCCTGGGCATCGTGTATGTACGCAGCAGGAAAGAGAAATGAACAAGTACAAGCGCATCGTTCTCATAGGTATGCCGTGCTCCGGAAAGTCCTCCATCGGGAGGGTCATTGCGGAACACTACGGCCTTGCCTTTTACGACCTTGACGAGGAGATCGAGAAGTACGCGGGAATGACCATAGACGAAATATTCGCCACTTCGGGAGAGGCCGAATTCAGGAAGATCGAGACGCTGGTCACCACCATGATGGCGTCCACGGAGAACGCGGTCATCGCCACCGGGGGAGGGATAGTCACCAAGCCCGAGAACATGAAGATCCTCAAGAACGAAGGCAGCCTGGTGGTGTACATCCACAGAGATTTCTACAAGCTGGCCACCACTCCCAGAAAGGTGAGAGACCAGCGCCCGGTGCTGAGGCAGGCCAACTTCGAGAAGCTTTTTGCGATATACAAGACACGGCTCCCGCTGTATAAGAAATACGCCGACGTGGAGGTCAGAAACGACGGCGGCAGGGAAGATTCCGCTGCCAAGATCGTCAATATTCTTGACCGGATACTGTACGATGAAGAAGAGACTGAGACCTGATCTTAAATACGGAAACATATACGAGATCGACCGTGAGTCCCTTATGGAGAAAGGGATAAGCGGCCTCTTTTTTGATATCGACAACACCATGGAGCCCTACAACGCGCCGCTGCCGTCGGAAAAGCTCTCCGGATGGCTGAAAGAGTGCATCGACGGGGGATTTACCGTGGGGATCGTTTCCAACGCGAAAAAGGAGAGGATCGCCAGATTCGTTGCCGGATTCCCGGACGATATCAGGGACAATGTATTGTACGTATACGGCGCCGCCAAACCTTCCAAAAAGGGGTTCAGAAAGCTCTGCGGAGAGGCGGGTATCGCACCCTGCCAGGCGGCAATGATAGGCGACCAGCTTTTTACAGACGTCTGGGGCGGCAACCGCTCCGGACTCACCACAGTTCTCGTCACGCCCATCGATCTTTCCATCGAACCGGGCTTTGTAAGATTTAAAAGATTGTTAGAGAGGCCATTTTTATGAACGAACAGATTTACCAGATCACAGAAAAAAGAACGAATCAGCTGCGCTCCTTTATGGAGACTAAACAGATCGACGCCGCCTTCGTCACATCCGGACCCGGAGTCAGGTATCTTTCCGGATTCGCCGGAACTCCCGGAGACGCTTCGCTGGTGATAACGCCCGGAGAGGCATACATAATCACCGACTCCCGCTACACGATCCAGGCAGGGGAGCAGTGCCCTTATTATACTTTAATCGGCGGAGGAGCTTCCGATCCCGGAAAGGTCAAGGAGATACTGGGAGACCGCAAACTGAACCTGGGCTTCGAGAATTTCGAGATCTCCTACAACCAGTTCAAACGGACCGAAGCCGCGCTGCCGGAAGCCTCGTTTGCGCCCATGGACAACGCCATAAGAGACCTCAGGAACATCAAGGACGACACTGAACTGGACAATATCAAAAACGCCTGCCGCATTGCCTGCGTATCCCTGGCCGAAACTGTGCCCTACATAGTGCCCGGAGCCGCGGAACTTGACGTGGCCAACGAGCTGGAATACAGGATGAAAAAGAACGGCGCCTCCGGGCCTTCCTTCGACACCATCGTTGCCTCCGGCGTCAGGGGAGCCCTTCCTCACGGCCTGGCATCCGAGAAGATTATCAGGAGCGGCGAGATGGTGACCATCGACTTCGGCTGCCTGTACAACGGATACTGCTCCGATATGACCAGGACTTTCGCGGTGGGAGAACCCGATCCGGAAATGAGAAAGATCTACGATACGGTGCTGTACGCCCAGCTCACGGCTGTTGATGCGTACAGGCCCGGAATGAGCGGCGCCGATCTCGACAAGGTGGCCCGTGACATAATCGCAGACGCCGGATACGGCCGTTATTTCGGCCACGGCCTCGGCCACGGCGTGGGTCTTGAGATCCACGAAGGAGTCGGAGTGAGTCCCCACGGGTCGCCCTCGCTTCCCGAACGCACCGTTTTCAGCATCGAGCCCGGCATCTATATCGAGGGGCTGGGCGGCGTCAGGATAGAAGACCTGATCACCTCTGTAGACGGGGTCAAGACCGTGCTTACGGCCATCAGCCCCAAGGCGCTCATGATACTCTGACGTTTTCACTCCCGCTGCTTTAAGGAGGGCATATGCGTAAGAGTCGGTCAAACGGCCAAAGCCATAAGTCTCACGCTCCGGCCCGGGCGCTTGCGCTGTTTCTGGTGCTGCTCTCGGCCCTGTCTTCTGCCGCGCTTTCCGGCTGCGCTCCCGGCAAGGAGGTCAATATGTGGTTCGAACATTCTACCAAAAAGATCCTGAGAGAATATACCGATCCCGACGGCAGGGCGGAATACCGGCTCTGCCTGGCGAAAAATGAATACGAGGGCTGCCAGGTCGCAGTCAATTTCCCGGTGCGCCGCGAGGCGCTGACCGTGTCGTTGTCCGCCGCCGAAGCGGAGGGCGTCACCGCCGAGGTATACAGGGAACACTTTTTGCCCGTAACGATGTCGTCGCCGTTCCTTGCCGTCGACAGCTCCGAAGAAGGGCGCTACAGGGAATATCCTGACGCCATTTATCCGCACACGGAGCCCTTCAGCCTGGCGCCGTGGACCACGGAACCGCTGTACATACTGGTGCACGCTTCTAAAGACGCGAAGGCGGGGGATCACAAATTCACGGTACTTGTAAAAGACGGGGAGGAGACGGTTTCCGAAGGCGTGCTGTACGTGCACGTGTGGGATTTCGCCCTGGGCGACGCGCCGGCCATGGCGGCGGTCTCGGACCTTTCCGCAGGTTCCATCGCTGCCAAATCGGGAGCGGAAGGCGAAGAGGTGCAGAGGCTCTATAACAAATATTATGATTTTCTCGTGGAGCACCACGTAAGCCCCTATTCGCTGCCTTATGATGTGCTGGACGAACGGGCCGACGAATATATGAGCGACCCCCGGGTCACGGGCTTTCGCGTGAATTACGGAAGCGACGACTATTTAAGAGCCGTGGGCGAGAAGCTCTCGTCGAACCCGGAATGGATGAAAAAAGCCTACTTTTACTTCCTTGACGAGCCATCCAACGAATACAGCTATATGGATCTGGTGAGCAAATGCGCTCATCTTCTGGAGATCATACCGGAAGCGCGGATAGTGTCGCCCTTCTTCGTTGACCCGGATATGTACACCGGCGAAGACGCGGTGGAATACTGTTTCGGGTCGGTTAACATCTGGTGCGCCAAACTGTTCTGCTTCGATTCCGACAACATCTACAGCGAAGCTCAGCGCAAACGCCTTGCCCCTCTTCGCGATAGGCTCCTGGACCGCAGGAAGCTGGGCGAGGAAGTGTGGACCTACGTCTGCTGGGAGCCCGGAGAACCCTATCTCAACCTCTACGTCAATATGGAAGGCATCCTGCACCGGCTCATCTTCTGGCAGAACTACCTGCTCGGGGCCAACGGCTTCCTTTACTGGAGCAGCAACTACTGGTCCGGGATAAAGGATCCCTGGACCGACATGGCCACGGTCAACTGGCTTTCCTCCTACGTTTACGGCGACGGTTCGCTCATTTACAACGGAAATAAAGTGGGCGTCGACGGCGCCTGCTCTTCGCTGCGGCTCGAACTTGTCCGCGACGGCATCGACGACTACACATATATGTCGATGCTGGAGGAGCGGGGCGTCGGCAGGGAAGCCATCGTCAACGTGGTATCGAAGCTTACGCCTTCTCTCACGGAATATACCCGGGACGACGACCTTTTGTACAAGGTGAGGATCATGCTTGGGGAGATGCTGGAGAGCACCTCGCGCTGAGCGCTCCTGCGGCCATGAAAACGGCCCCCGGGAAACGGTTCGGGAAACTGCTCGGCAAACGGTTCGAAAAGCAAAATAAAATTTCTTGCATTGTTACGTTTCGATGTGTTATAATAGCATTTGACGATCCTTGTCCTGCCGAAACAAGGCAGGACCGTTTAGTCCAGAAGGAGGTGAAAAATCGATGAACAAATATGAAGTTATGTTTATTCTTAACCCCGAGCTCGGCGAGGAGGACACTCAGTCCGTCATCACCAAGTTCAAGGATCTGATCGCCGCTAACGGAGAAGTGGAGAATCTGACCGAATGGGGAAAACGCAGACTTGCATATCTGATTCAGGATTTCGCGGAAGGTTACTATGTGATCATAGACTTCGCGTCCGATCCTGATTTTCCGATGGAGCTTGACCGCGTTATGAAGATCAACGACAGCGTCATTCGTCACATGATTATCAGGAAAGAATGATCCATCCATTGCCTTATTAGAGAGGAGACGCGTTTATGAACAAAGTTATTTTGATCGGAAGGCTCGCAAGAGATCCCGAACTCAGATATACCGCTTCCAACACAGCAGTGTGCCAGTTTACCATAGCTGTTGACCGCAGATTCAAGTCTGAGAACCAGCCCACCGCCGATTTTATTCCCGTGGTTGCATGGCGCCAGGCGGCAGAACTGATAGCGAAACATTTCTCCAAGGGGAACCGCATTGCCGTTACCGGACAGATCCAGGTCAGAAGCTGGGACGACGCCGAAGGAAAGAAGCGCTACGCTACCGAGGTCGTGGTAGACGACTTTGAGTTCGTGGAGAACAAGCGCCAGGACGGCGGATACTCTTCCGCACCGATCCCCGAGGAACCTTCCTCGCCCCGCGGCAGCGGCTACGGCACGGCTTCCGGCAGGAACGATAACAGCGGTTCGGACGCGGCTGCCGATAACGGAGGCACCTATTTCGCGCTCAATGACGAGGACGGCTGTCCTTTCTGATTTGAGACGGATATTTTTCGAAAGGAGAGTTTATTATGCCCTACGCTAAGAAAGAAAACGCAAGGGAAGGCTCGGATAAAGGCGACGGCAAGATGATGAACAGAGTCCGCAGATCCAGGAAAAAGGTCTGCCCCTTCTGTGCCGATAAAGCGACCGGAATAGATTACAAGGACGTTAACCGTCTCAGGAAGTTCGTTTCCGAAAGAGGAAAGATCCTTCCCAGACGCGTATCCGGCTGCTGCGCTCTTCATCAGAGAGAGCTCACTATCGCTATCAAAAGAGCGAGACACGTGGCGCTCATGCCTTTTACCGCTGATTGATAAGAGTAACATGCATTTAACGAAGCGGCGCGGGGTACCAGGTATCCGGCGCCGTTTGCGGCTTGATCAGGAGTTGTTTAAGATAAGGATCGGAACCGTATGGACAATAGATGGGTGAGGTTCGTAAATCTTGCCATAGTGAATTTCATAATGCTTGCCCTTTCGCTGCTGCTGGCGACTTATTACTGCTTCTCTAACGGCATTATAAGCGCGGCCGTCATCAGCCTGGTGCTGCTTATATTGTGCGTTGTCCTGAACGTGTCCATCCTGCTTATCAGAAAACGCTACCGCATCAAAAGGGCCAAGGCCCTGTCCGTGTATACGGACGGCATCGACCGGGGACCCGCGGGCACCGTCAGCGACCTCAATATCCCCATGGCTTTCCTGACCGAAGACGGAAAGTTCGTATGGGCCAATGAAAAACTAAAAGAGATCTTCCCGGATCCCATCAATATGACCCAGGAGCTCGCCGCGGTATACGCCATCAAGTTAAAGGGGAAACTGGACAATTCCACTCTGGACCTCAGTTCCCGCGTAGAATTCGGAGACCGGGTCTTCGAGATGAACGTGAACGTGGTGAGGACCGAGAACAGCGGCCCCGAATCGTTTATGATAGTTCTGTACTTCTTCGAAGATACCGAACTGGTCGACACCTTAAAACTTTACAACGACAAACGCACGGCTGTGGCGGAGATCGCCGTCGACAGCTATGATGAGATATTCCAGACCTCCGGCGAAGCGGTGGTCAACGAGATATCGGTGGAGCTCGCCAAGATCTTCGAGCGCTGGAAAGGCGATTCAGGCGCCGTCATCAAAAAGCTCGTCCGCGACAGATATCTGCTTATCTGCGACGACACGGCGCTCACCGATTTCGAAAAGAATAAATTCAACGTACTTGACATGGTCAAGCGCATTTCCGTGGGCAACCGCATCCAGGTCACTCTCAGCATAGGCGTGGGAGCGCACGGGAACGACGCAGAGGACAACTACAACCTGGCCGCAGACGCTCTTGACCTGGCCCTCAGCCGGGGCGGAGACCAGGCCGTCGTCAGGAAAGACGGAAAAGACTCTTACTACGGAGGCAGCAACGTCGACGTAGAGAGCATCAACCGTGTCAAGGCCCGGGTGATGGCCTCCATGCTCAAGGAAGAGATATCCAAGAGCAGCATAGTTCTCATAATGGGCCACAAACAGGCGGACATGGACTCCATCGGTTCGGCGCTGCTGGCATACAGGGCCTGCGTATTCGCCGGCGTGAAGGCCTATATAGTGCTCAACGAGTCCAACCCCTCCATCGACGCTTTCTACGGCAAACTGAGGGCTGACAGCGACTACGACGACGTAATAATAGACACCAGCTACGCCCTCAACCTGATAGACGAGAACATGCTTACCATAGTAGTGGACACCAGCCGCCCGGGGCTTACTGAATGCCCAAAACTGCTGGAGTACAGCGGCAGGGTGGCGGTCATAGACCATCACAGGAGAGCGGCGGATTTCATAAAAGACACGGTGCTGGACTACACAGAGACGTACGCTTCGTCTACCGGAGAACTGCTGGTGGAACTTCTGAGGCATATGTCTCCCGACGCGGACATACCTATGATAGAGGCGGAAGCGGTATACGCCGGAATACTGGTGGACACCAAGAATTTCACGTTCAAGACCGGAAGCAGGACCTTCGAAGCGGCCGCTTTCCTCCGGGCCAGAGGCGTGGATACCATATCGGTGCGTCAATACTTCCAGCCCGATATGGAGATGTATTCGGCGGTCTCCAGGATCACTTCGGAGGCCAATCTCAAGTACAGCCGGATTGCCGTGGCCCGCTGTCCTGCCGACGTGAAAAATCAGAAGCTGGCTTCGGCAATGGCCGCGGACAGGCTGCTGGACATTGCTGGCGTTGACGCTTCTTTCGTTTTGAGCGACTCCAACGGAGGAGTCTCCATCAGCGGAAGGTCCTGGGGCGACATCAACGTGCAGGTCATATTGGAAAAACTGGGCGGCGGAGGCCACATAACCAGTGCGGGAGCGTTCATCCAGGACGCCTCGATGGCGGAAGCGGAAGAGAAGCTTTCCGGAGCGCTGGAATCATATATCAGGAACTGACGCCGCGGAACGGAATCGATCATTATTGGGAGGTGTCGGAAAAATGAAAGTTATTTTGCTGCAGGATATAAAAGAACTGGGTAAGAAGGGCGACATCGTCAACGTCAGCGACGGTTACGGTAAAAATTACCTTATCCCCAGAAAACTGGTGAAGCCCGCTACGGAGGGCGCCGTCAACGACGCCATGGCGAAGAAGAAGGCCCAGGCAGAGAAGAAGGCCAGAGAGCTGGAACTGGCCAAAGAGCAGGCCGCGTCCCTCAACGGGACCGAAGTCGTCATCCGTATGAAAGTAGGCGACAACGGCAAACTGTTCGGTGCCGTTTCGTCCAAGGACGTTGCCGACGCGCTGAAGAGCCAGAAGGAGATCGACGTTGACCGCAAAAAGATCGAACTGGGGGAACCCATCAAAGTGATAGGCAAGTACAAGTGCTCCGCCAGGATCTACGCCGGCGTCAGCGCCTCGTTCACCATCGACGTAAGACCGGAATGATCCCGGAGTGATTTCTGTTTGGGAAGTACAAGATGAAACAGCAGATCGAGCCTCAAAACATAGACGCCGAGCGCGCCCTGCTGGGCGCCATACTGATAGACCCCGAGTGTCTTCTTGACGTGACCGACATCTGTCAGGAAGACGATTTTTTCCGCCCGGAGCATCAGAGCATTTTCCGCGCCATAAAGGACCTTTCCGCGCGCTCGGACCAGATCGATATGGTCACCGTTTCCGACGAGCTGGAGGGCAAAGGCGGCATGAAGACCATAGACAGGGACTATATCGTTGCCCTGGTCTCGGACATGCCTCTGGCTTCCAACGCGGTGGATTACGCCAGGATAGTGGCGGAGAAGGCCACCAGGCGCAGGATGCTGAAAGCTTCCAACGAGATCGCCCGCCTGGCGTACGACCAGGACGGCACCGTGGGCTCAGCGCTTGACGCCGCCGAAAAGCAGATATTCGATCTGGTGCAGCGCGGAAATATAAGGAGCTACCGGGGCATAGGGGAAGTATTGCCCGAAGTGTTCGATAATCTGAATCTGCTGAACACCCGTCTGAACGACCCGCAATACGACGGCAACCGCCTTTCCGGCATCCCTTCCGGCTTTACCGAACTGGACGGCTACACCTCCGGTTTCCAGAATTCAGACCTGATACTGATCGCCGCCAGGCCCGGTATGGGAAAGACGGCCCTGATGCTCAACTTCGCCGCCAACGTAGCCGCCGGAAAGTACAGATATCCCGTGGCCGTGTTCAATCTGGAAATGTCTTCCATCCAGCTGGTAAAAAGGATAATCAGCGCCCAGACAGGCATCCCCGGCGAAAAGCTCAGGAACGGCGACCTCAGCCGCGAAGACTGGACGCTGGTCAAGAATATCGTTAAAGAGTATAAGACCGTGCCTCTCTTTATAGACGATTCTCCCGACGTGTCCATCAGCTCCATCAGGGCTAAATGCCGCAAGCTCAAGCTGGAAAAAGATATAAAGCTCGTCATAATCGACTACCTGCAGCTGCTGACGTCCGGCACCAGAACGGACAGCCGCGTCAACGAAGTGGGCGAGATCTCCAGAGCCCTCAAGCTGATGGCAAAAGAGCTGGACGTGCCCGTGATAGTCGGTTCACAGCTTTCCAGAAGCGTGGAAAAGCGGGACGACAAGCACCCTCAGCTTTCGGACCTCAGAGAGTCAGGCACCATAGAGCAGGACGCGGATATCGTAATGTCCATCTACCGCGACTCATATTATCATAAAAACGAAGACAGCAAGTTCAAGGACGTGGCGGAGCTTGACATCCTGAAGCACAGAAACGGCTCCACCGGCAAGGTCAAGCTTATGTACGATTCGGATCACGCCAGATTCAGGAACCTCAGCATGCGCCCGAATCAGTGACCGGTTACTATCAGAAGTGAACAGCGATCCAGATAAAAAAATCGATCAGGACATCCAGGAGATATATACCGTTTTCTCGGAAACGGCGCTGAAGGACTGCGGCATATCGCCCGATACCAGGGTGCTGGCGGCTGTGTCTGGCGGCGCCGATTCGGTCTGCATGCTGCTTTTGCTGAACGAATATCTGGCTCCCGGAAATCTGGGTGCGGCGCATTTCAACCATTCCCTGAGGGGCCCTGAATCAGACAGAGACCAGGCGTTCGCGGAGGAACTGGCGAAAAAGCTGGGCATAGAATTCTATACCGAAAAGAAAGACGTGGCGGCGCTTTCTGCTTCGGAGGGCTCAGGCACGGAAGAGTGCGGCCGCAAATACAGATACGGATTTTTAAAAGAGACAGCCGAAAAAAACGGGTACCGGTTCGTTGCCACCGCACATAATATGGGGGACAACGCCGAGACCGTTCTGATGCATATTTTCAGAGGCTGCTCCGTTGACGGCCTTTGCGGGATCCCGTTCTCCGACGGCAATACGGTCCGGCCCATGCTGCGGCTCGACCGCCGCTCCATCGAAGCCTACCTGGCATACAAAGGCCAGGACTACGTGACGGATTCCTCCAACGTTGACAACACGTATTTCAGGAACAGGGTGAGGAACGAGATATTGCCCTTCCTGAACGAAAAGCTGGGATACGATATTGCCCCGGTGCTGGTGAGGCAGACGGATATCGCATCGCAGGAGAAGGACTTCCTGGACAAAGCAGCCGAGGATTTTATGAAAAGCGCGGCGGAAGAGGCAGGCGGAAACGTGCTGATCCGTGACGTGGATGCTTTGAACGGGCTTCACGGCGCCGTGGCCCTGAGGGCTGTCAGGCTGGCTGTGTCATCCGTAAAGGACGCGGACGGAGCACTTCCGTACGGAGGCAGAAAAGATATAAATTCGGACGTGGTCAGGCGTGTGCTGAAACTGGCCGGAAAAGGCGAAAAAGGCAAAAAAGCAGAATGCGGAAAAGGCGTGGAAGCGGTATTGACCCATTCCGGCCTGCTGTTCCGGGTCCCGAAGGCCGCAGGACCGGAAACAGATGCGGAAAAAGGCGCTTCCGCAGAGGCAGGTTTTTCCGTCCGGACTCTCAGTCGTGAAGAAGCGGTGGAAATGTTTAAGAACGGCTCTTTCAAGGCCGAAAAAGACAGAGTCTTCTTTGACAAAGAAAAATATATAAGTATAATAGACAGGTCCGGAGGGAAAGCGCCCGTGATGCGGAATATCGAGGCGGGAGATCATATCATCCCTTTTGGAATGAAGGGGCGGAAGAAGGTCCGGAAATTATTGATAGACCGGAAGATCCCCCTGGAAATAAGAAGCTCGATACAGGTACTGGCCCTGGGCAGCGAAGTGCTCTGGATCCCCGGAGCATGCGCTACGGAACTTTTGAGGATATCGCCGGAAAACGAAGACAATTGCGGGATCATAGAGATATCATTACGGAGGGACGATTGCAGATGAAAGACCTTAGGGAATATTGCGACAGAGTGCTTCTCAGCGAAGAAGAGATCAAGGCGATGGTGAAGCGGCTGGGAGAGCAGATCACCAGAGATTACGCGGGAAAGAAGCTTTTCCTCATATGCGTGCTGAAGGGCGGATTCGTGTTCATGGCCGACCTTGTGAGAGCCATTGACATTCCCCTGGAAGTGGACTTCATCGCAGTGTCCAGCTACGGTTCCTCCACCAAGACCTCCGGCGTTGTCCGTCTGCTGAAAGATATCGACAAGCCCGTGAACGACAAACACGTGCTCATCGTCGAAGACATAATGGACTCGGGACTGACCCTCAAGTACATCAAGGAGATGTTCGAGACGCGTTCGCCGCTCAGCATAAAGATCTGCACCGCTTTCGACAAGCCGGAGCGCAGAAAAGTGGATATCACCCCGGATTACGTGGGCGCCGTCATACCCGACGAATACGTCATCGGATACGGACTGGACTACGACGGGATCCTGAGAAATCTTCCGGATCTCTGCGTCCTGAAGAGAGAAATATACGAAAAGTGATGGTTTGACATATGATGAAGCTGTTAAAGACAATATCGCCTTATATTCTGATATTCGTCGCCGTGGTATTCGTGGTGGTGCTCATATCGAATTACGTAGGCAAAAACACCATAGAATACTCGGATTTCGTGGCGGAACTCTCGGCCAAAAACGTCAAGACCATCTCGCTCGAAAGCAACAGCGCCAAGATCGAGCTGGGAGACGGCAGCGAAAAACACAAGGCCGGAGAATACGTGCTGAAGGTCATCAATACGGACGTGTTCGAGGAACTGGTGCTGGAAGAGATCAGGGTCAACGACAATCCCGTGGTCTACAAGGCGGACGTCAAGACCACCCCGTACATCGTGCGACTCCTGCCTTACGTGCTGCTGGGCATCCTGGCAATATTCCTGTTCTTTATGATCATGCGTTCCGGCCAGGGCGGCACGGGCTCCAGCCGGATACCCTTCGGCCGCAGCAACGCCAGGCTGTACACAAAGAGCAAGGTCAAATTCGAGGACCTTGCAGGCGCCGATGAAGAAAAAGAAGAGATGGAAGAACTGGTGTCCTTCCTGAAAGATCCCAGGCGGTTCGACGCCCTGGGCGCCAGGATCCCGAAAGGCGTGCTGCTTGTGGGACCTCCCGGCACCGGAAAAACGTACCTGGCCAAAGCGGTGGCAGGGGAAGCCGGAGTGCCTTTCTTCAACATCAGCGGTTCGGACTTCGTTGAACTTTACGTGGGCGTGGGCGCGTCCAGAGTCAGAGACCTGTTCGAGCAGGCAAAAAAGAACGCTCCTTCGATAGTGTTTATCGACGAGATCGACGCGGTAGGACGCCACAGAGGCGCCGGACTGGGCGGCGGACACGACGAACGCGAGCAGACGCTGAACCAGCTCCTGGTAGAGATGGACGGCTTCGAATCCAACACCGGAGTCATCGTCATGGCGGCCACAAACAGGCCGGACATCCTTGACCCGGCGCTCACCAGACCGGGAAGATTCGACAGAAAGATCACCGTATCCTATCCCGACCTTAAGGCCAGGACGCAGATATTGGCCGTACACGCCAAAAACAAGCCTCTTGCCGATGAAGTTGACCTTCAGGAAGTGGCCAAGAACACTTCCGGATTCACTCCCGCAGACCTGGAGAACCTGCTCAACGAGAGCGCCCTTCTGGCTGCCAGGGACAAGAGCGGCAAGATCACCAACGCCAACATAAAAGAGGCCATCTTCCGTGTGGTCGTGGGCAAGGAAAAGCGCAGCAAGGTGATGACGGACAAGGAAAAGTGGCTCACCGCCGTTCACGAAGTCGGCCACGCAATCGCCACCAGATGCCTGTCCACCACGGACAAGGTAGAGCGCGTTTCCATCATCCCCGCGGGAGATGCAGGCGGATATACGTTCCACAGGCCCGACGAAGACAGATCCTACGTCACCAAAGGGCAGCTGCTGGAATCCATTGACATACTGCTGGGCGGCAGAGTGGCAGAAAAACTTGTGCTGAACGACATCAGCACCGGAGCCTCCTCCGACCTGGAGCGCGTAAGTGCCATTGCCCGGAGCATGGTCACCAAATACGGTATGAGCGAGGAACTGGGCAACGTCATCTTCAACACCGGAGCAGGCGAGGAAGTGTTCATCGGCAGAGATTACGGCCACGCCAAGAATTACAGCGAAGAGACCGCCGCCCATATCGATGAAGCCGTAAAGCGGATAATCGATACGGAAGAGGAAAAAGTTACAAAGCTCATTTCCGACAATCTCGACAAGCTTCAGGAGATCGCGAAAGTGCTCGTAGAGCGCGAGCGTCTCGAAGGCGACGAATTCGAACAACTCTTTTCGGCGTGACGATCGGCTCCGGACCTGATCCGGGGCGGGACGGAAAGGAATCATGAGTATCGGAACCGGACGCGGCCTTACCGAAATAAGCGGAAGGGTCGAAGACATCATATACATAAATCCCGAGAACGGCTTTACCGTCATCGAATTCCGTGCCGGTTCCGAGGAGGATACCATCCGCGCTTCCGGCATACTTCCGGACCTTTTTCCCGGAGAGTTCATCACTCTCACCGGCAGCATGGAGGATCACCGCGTCTACGGAGAAACTTTTAAAGTATTGAAGTGCACCAAGGCTATCCCCGGAGACAGGGACAGCCTTGTGGTGTTTCTGTCCTGCGGCCTGTTCAACGGAGTGGGAGAAGTCACCGCCAGAGCCATCGTAGACAGATTCGGAGAAGACACCATCGAGACCATACTTTACTCTCCCGAGCGCCTTTCTGTGGTCCGCAATGTGACCAAGAAGAAAGCGCTGGCAATAGGGGAGACTTTCAGGGAATATTTCAATTTTTCCGAGACGCTGAAATTCTTTGCGGATATGGACATATCCACCAGGGTGGCAATGTCGGTCTACAAAAAATTCGGGGTCAATTCGGTGGCGGTGACCAAACGGAACCCCTACTGCCTGATCGAAGAAGTGCCTAACCTGGGCTTCAAGACCGCAGACAGGATCGCAATGGGCCTGGGCGTTGACCAGAATTCGGGCAGCCGCGTCTGCGCCTTCATCCGCTACTACCTCCAGTCCCAGCTGAGCTTCGGCAACGTGTGCTTCCCCCGGGATATGCTGGTGGATTCGGTAGCTTTCGAACTGAATACCGACCGCGCGAGAGTTGAAGAAGCGCTTTCGAGCCTGCTTCTATCAGGCGCCCTGGTGGAATATAATCCGGACCGGAGCATCGACGGCGAGACATACGTGTTCATATCGTACGTTAACATGTGCGAGCAGTACCTGGCGGACCGCCTTAAAGAGATATCGGAGTCCGCAGCGCCTATAAAGAAGAAATCGAAGATAGATTTCGACAGCTTCATCGAAAATTTCTCTTCCGAGTCAGGATTCGAGCTTGACGACGTGCAGATCGCGGCGGTAAAGGCGGCGGTGGACAACGGCTTTTCCGTTATCACCGGAGGCCCGGGAACGGGCAAGACCACCATAATCAAGGCGGTGTACCAGTACCTGTCGTTGTCCGGGCTGAAATGCATGCTGGCCGCGCCTACGGGCAGAGCCGCCAAAAGGATGGCGGAGGCCGTGGGGATCTCTGCCGCCACCATACACCGGCTCCTGGAATATTCCGCATACAGCAGGGACGAGCTCATCGACGACGTGACGGGAGAAGAAGAGGGGCTCAGGTTCAACCGGGATGAGTCGAACCCACTTGACGCTGACGTGCTGATAATCGACGAATCGTCGATGCTGGACACGCTGCTGGCGTACCATATGCTAAAAGCCCTGAAGCCCGGAGCCAGGCTGGTACTGCTGGGAGACAAAGACCAGCTTCCGTCCGTGGGCCCCGGCAATGTTCTGAAGGACGTCATCGCCTCTGACCTGTTCCCGGTGGCAAGGCTCTCCTACGTTTACAGGCAGTCCGACGAGAGCCTCATCGCATTCAACGCCCAGCGGATCAATTCCGGAGAGCTTCCGGAAATGAACAGGCGCGGCAAGGACTTCTTCATGGTGGATTGCCCGGATCCCGCCCTGGTGCCGGAAACGCTCACGGATATCGTGACCAGGAGATTGCCCGGCGCATACGGCATTGACCCTATGAAGGACATACAGGTGCTGATCCCCGGAAAGAAAGGGGAATGCGGCGTTGACAACGTAAACAAAATGCTGCAGGAGGCGCTGAATTCGGAGGCGGATGCCGCTTATTCGAGAACGGGCCGAAGCAGGGAGACCAGGTCGCTTCCCTTCGGAGAGACCGTTTTCAGAGTCCGCGACCGGGTGATGCAGATAAAGAATAATTACGACATAGAATGGGTCAGCATCTCCAGCCGCGGCGTCACCGGAAAAGGCATATTCAACGGCGAGATGGGATCCATAACCCGGATCGATATGGGCACCAGGACGCTGACGGTGCTTTTCGACGGAGAAAGGGCCGCGGAATACCCCTTCGAGCTGCTGAACCAGCTGGAGCTCTGCTACGCCATCACGGTACATAAAAGCCAGGGCAGCGAATTCGATTATTGCGTAATGCCCCTGTCCGGGATACCGTCAAGGCTCTGCACCAGAAACATCCTGTACACTGCCGTGACCAGGGCGAAAAAGATGGTGGTGCTGGTGGGAGACCGTCAATACATAAAAACGATGACGGACAACAACACGGAGGAGAAGCGCTACACCTGCCTTACCGGGCGCCTCCGTCTTGACGCGGCTCCCGAAGATCTTCCGATGTGGCAGGAACAGTAACGCAAGGCGCGCTAAATATCATATATGACCGACCAGAAAACGAATATGAGCGACGGATATATTAAAAACCTGTTATTTCCCGTAAAATGCCCCTTCTGCCGCAGGATCGCGGACCCGCGCAGGATAGAGGAAGCCGGAGTGTGCGAAAAATGCGCCGGGCTCGACCTCTTTTACAAAAAAGCAGACGTGCTGCCCCACGAAGCGCTGGAAAAGATATTGAAACTGTACGTGCCCATGCGCTATTCCGGAGAGGCAAAAAAGGCCATGCTGAGGTACAAGTTCAGCGGCGAAGAATGGCTGTGCGGCCCCTTTGCCACGCTGATGCATAACTTCCTTTCCGTCAGCGGCGGGTACGATGATATCGACGTTATCACCTGGGTGCCGGTGGGCGGCAAGCGGTTCGCGGTGAGAGGATACGACCAGAGCGGCCTTGTCGCCAGGCGGTTGTCAGAATCCTCCGGTATTCCTTTCCGCAAGCTTCTTCGCAGGAATGACGGGACCGGCAATACGATGACGAGCAGCCGCAATTATGCCCTTCGCCAGGCGGAAACGCGCTTCTCTCCGTTGGATCCCTCCGTAAAACTGTACGGGTCAAGGATCTTGCTGGTGGACGACATATTCACTACCGGATCCACGCTCAACGAATGCGGCGGCATATTGCTTTCGATGGGGGCACTCTACGTCAACGCGGCCTGCCTGATGAGCGGACGCCAGGACATCTACGACGCCGGGGAGGAAACGGCATGATACTGTTTTCATGTAAAAACATGCAGATGGCATTCGGAGACGACGTTATCCTTGACGACGTGAACCTCACCATATCCGAAGGTGACTGGATCGGCATAATCGGTTCCAACGGCGCGGGCAAGACCACGCTGATGCGAATATTCACGGGAGAATACCTGCCCACCTCCGGCGATTGCCACATACACTCCTTCGCGAGGGGCAATATCGGCTATCTCAGGCAGGATTCCGGCCTGAATTCAGAATTGACCATATACGACGAGTTCATGCTGCCTTTCGCCCATCTGAAAGAACTGGAAAAAGAGATAAGCGAGACCGAAAGCAGGATGGTACGGTTCGGCGATTCCGAAGCCATAGGCCACGTATTGTCGGAAAAACTGTCAAGGCTTTACGAACAGTATAACGAAGGCGGCGGCCTCACTTACGAGAGCAGGATCAGGAGCATCCTAAAGGGCCTGGGGTTCGGAGAAAGCGACCTGGGCAGGACAATATCCACGTTGTCCGGAGGCCAGAAGACCAGGCTGGCCATCGCCAAACTGCTGCTGACCAAGCCGAAGATACTGATTCTTGACGAGCCCACGAACCACCTGGACGAAGACACCTGCGTATGGCTGGAAGGGGAACTAAACGACTACTCCGGCACGCTGCTGGTGATCTCCCACGACAGAGAATTCCTGAACAACGTTACTAAAAAGACGCTGCTCATCGAAAAGGCGGGAGCGTTTCTGTACAACGCGCCCTACGCCGCGTACACGGCTCTCAGGCAGGCCGATCTGGAATACCAGAGAAAGTCGTACGTTCAGCAGCAAAAAGAGATCGCCCGCATCAACGCGTTTATAGAGAACCAGCGCAAGTGGAACAGGGAGAGGAACATAATCGCCGTGGGAAGCAGGCTGAAATATCTCGACCGTATGGAAAAGATCGAAAAGCCCGCGGGTCCGGAAGATCCTCCTGCGGTGACTTTCGAGATAGACGTGCCCGGGGGAAAAGACGTGCTGTTCGCGGATTCGCTGGGGTTCGCGTACCCCGGAAACCCGCTGTTCCAAGGCCTCTCTTTCGAGGTCCATAAAGGGGAGCGGGTGTTCATCACGGGACCCAACGGTTCAGGCAAGACCACGCTGCTCAGGATGCTCTCGGGCAAGCTCCGCCCCGAGGAGAAGAAGTACGCTTCCGGCAGTTTCCGCATCGGCGTCAATACAGGCTATTCCTATTACGCCCAGGATCTTTCCGACGTTTCCGGAGAAGGCACCGTATTCGATATGCTGTACGACCGGGTCAATACGGGCAAGCCCTCCGCGCTGCTCACGAGCCCCCTGAAACTGCGCTCGGCGCTGGCGGCAATGGGTTTCCGGGGCGACGACGCGTTTAAGGACGTTTCCGACCTTTCCGGCGGCGAGAAGTCGAGGCTACAGCTGCTTTTCATCAGCTATGAGCACAAGCCGCTGCTGTTCCTCGATGAGCCCACCAACCATTTGGACATCGCCTCCCGGGAAGTGCTGGAAGAGGCGCTCCTGAAATTCGAAGGCACCATCATCGCCGTGTCCCACGACCGCTATTTCCGCTCCCGCCTGATGACGAGAGAGATAAATATCGCCGACTACGCTCCGGCTCAGCCTGCAGCCGGCAGCGCCGAGAACCAGACCAGAAACAATACCGGAAAGGACGAATACCTGAAAGCAAAAGAGACACGCTCGAAGCTTAACAAGCTGAGAAACGAGCTCAAGCGCCTGGGAGAGAGGCTAAAGGCTCTGGAGCGCGAGGGTGCGGAAACGGAACGTGCCCTGTCCGATCCTGCCATTGCCAGCGACCACGTGAAACTGGCGGAACTGTACGGAAAAAAGGAATCCATTGACGGGGAGATGCTGGAGATACTCACCAGGACGGAAGCGGCGGAAAAAGAACTGGGTTCGGTCACGGAGGAAGCATATGAATGAAGCCGTGAACGACGCTTCTCAACGCAATGATAGCGCCTCCGATCCGGGCCGCCGGTACCGCGCCACAACCGCAGGGTGCTACGTTTCGTACGTTGTCCAGGCCATCGTCAATACCTTCGTGCCCCTGCTTTTCGTGGAATTCTCCCGTGAATTCGGGATCACGCTGGGGCAGTTGACGCTGCTGACGTCGGTCAATTTCGTGATCCAGCTCTGCGTCGATCTGATATCCGTCAAATTCGTTGACCGCATCGGCTACCGGGCGTCGATGATACTTGCCCACGCATTCGCTTTCTCCGGCATCGCCTGCCTGTTCTGGCTGCCCGACGTTGTCCCGGGCCACTTTCCCGGCCTGATGATATGCATGTTCCTGTACGCCTGCGGAGGAGGCCTGCTGGAGGTGCTGGTGAGCCCGCTCATAACCGCCATACCTTCTGCCCATAAAGAGGCCCAGATGAGCCTTTTGCATTCGTTCTATTGCTGGGGCCACGCAGGCGTAGTGCTGCTGTCGACGCTGTTTTTCATATTCTTCGGCGTCGCCAACTGGCGGCTGCTGGCCCTCGCCTGGTCCGCAGTGCCCCTGGCCACGGGGCTATTGTTCATAAAACTGCCCATACCCGATATGAGCGTCAACGAAGCGGAAACTGCGGAGGAGGCTAAGACCGGGTCCGGGGATCGACCTTCGGTGATGAAGCGGCTCCTGACTTCCGGAATGTTCTGGCTTTTCTTCGCCATGATGTTCTTTTCCGGCAGCGCGGAACAGTCTATAGCCCAGTGGGTCTCCGCATTTGCCGAGGCGGGGCTTGGCATCGACAAGTCTTTAGGCGACCTGGTGGGGCCTCTGATGTTCGCGGTCACCATGGGAACTTCCAGGCTCATATTCGGCACCGCCGGCAGAAAACTGTCGCTGCGCAAATACATGGCCGTAAGCGTGTCTGCCTGCATACTGCTCTACGCCGGCATAATACTGGTGCCGGTGCCGCTCGTGAAATTGGTATTCTGCGGTCTTTGCGGCTTCTCGGTAGGCATTTTCTGGCCCGGGAGCTTCAGCCTGGCCAGCGGCAGGCTGAAAGGGTTTGGAACTCCTTTGTTCGCGCTGCTGGCGCTTGCAGGAGACCTGGGCTGTTTCGCAGGGCCGGGGCTGGTGGGTCTGGTGTCCGGACTGACGGGCGGAAATATATTGATCGGCATAGGCGCGGCCATACTGTTCCCGGCGGGGCTCCTGCTGGTGCTCTTTAAATCGGGACGGACATGTGATAAAATAGACGGCGGAGGTGCGGCCGGATGAGAAACGTTATAACGGATCTGAAGATAGAAGACGCTTCGGCACTTTTCGGTCAGAACGACGAAAACATTGGAGTCATTTCAGACGCTTTCGGCGTTGACGTTTCGCTGAACGCGGACGGGGAGATAGTGCTTTCCTCCGACGGGTACGACAGAGACGCGGAAGAGAATATAAAGAACGCGGAAGCCGTTGTCCGGCGCCTCGTGAAACTTTCGGAGGACAACGAGACAGTCAACCGCCGCCTTACCGCATACCTCTGCGATCTGGTGTCCGAAAACGGCGTCCAGTCGGTCAATCAATATACCACCGACGGCATCTGCGTGACGGCCAAAGGCAGGCCCATCAAGGCCAAGACACTGGGCCAGGCGGAATACGTGGAATCCATCAAGAAAAACCTGATCACTTTCGGCATCGGCCCCGCGGGCACCGGCAAGACTTACCTGGCGGTGGCAATGGCCGTATCGGCCTTTAGAAAAGACGAAGTGTCGAGGATCATATTGACCAGGCCCGCGGTGGAAGCGGGTGAAAAACTGGGCTTCCTGCCCGGTGATCTTCAGAGCAAAGTGGATCCCTATCTGAGGCCTCTGTACGACGCCCTTTACGACATCATGGGCATCGACGCATATCAGAAAAACTACGAGCGCGGCGCCATAGAGATAGCCCCTCTGGCGTATATGCGCGGACGCACGCTGGACAATTCCTTCATCATCCTCGACGAGGCCCAGAATACCACGCCGGAGCAGCTCAAAATGTTCCTGACCCGCATCGGTCAATATTCCAGGGCGGTGGTCACGGGCGACGTGACCCAGATAGACCTTCCCAGGGACAAGACTTCTGGCCTCACCGGCATCCAGAAGATACTGGGAGGCATCGACGAGATAGGTTTCGTGAATCTGACGGGCCGCGACGTGGTGCGCTGCCAGCTGGTGCAGAAGATAATAAAAGCGTACGAGAAGAGCGAAAAGAACGAAAAGAGAGCGTAAGATATGAGGCACATTCTCAGGATCTCCAGAGACAGGAACGTTTTCAGGAACGTTTCGGAAGATGAACGCAAAGCCATATACGCCGCCTGCTCCGCGGTGTTCAGAGCCGCCTGCGGCCCTGAGTACAGCGATATCGAAACCAGCTCCCTTCGGGCGGGGGCTTCGGGGCTGTGCGCGGAATTGCTGTTTACGGACGACGGTACCATAAAGGAGTACAACAGCCGGTTCAGGCAGATCGACAGGGCCACGGACGTATTGTCCTTCCCGTTCTTCTCTTTCGAGAACGGAAAGACGGAAGTCGGAGCGGCGGATATCGACCCGGACACGGATATGGCGGATCTGGGAAATATAGTTATCTCGGTTGAGCGAGCGGCGCGTCAGGCGGAGGAATACGGTCACAGCCTTAAAAGGGAGATCGCGTTCCTGACGGCCCATTCCTGCCTGCATCTGCTGGGGTACGACCACGAGACCGAGAAGGATGCGAAAATGATGGAAAAGCTCCAGGAAGAGATGCTCCGGGGGCTGGGTATAACCAGAGACGATTAACAGGGTAATAACAGGCGGGGAGATAAAAGGCAGACAGCCCCGGACAGTTTTAACGGCGGACGATTCATTTTGGAGGAAGTATGGCGCACAAGACCGGTTTCGTTACGGTAATAGGCAGACCGAACGTAGGAAAATCCACACTTATCAACGCTCTCGTAGGCGAGAAGATCGCAATAACTTCGCCCCGGCCTCAGACCACCCGGAGCAATATGCGCGCGATCCTCAGCACCGAGGACCATCAGATCATCTTTATCGACACTCCGGGCATATACTCTCCCAAGAACAAGCTTGGAGAACTGATGACCGACGCGGCGAAGAAGACGCTGGACGAAGTTGACGCGGTGATATACGTGTGCGACGCCACGGACAGGACGCTGCTCAGTGCGGACAGGAAGATAATCGACCTGATCAAACAGGCCGGAAAACCCACCGTTGCCCTGATCAACAAGATTGACATGGTGGCCAAGGAACTTCTGCTGGAGAGGATCGCCACGCTTTCCGCGGAATATCCGTTCAGCGACATAATCCCGGTATCCGCTCTTAAAGACGACGGACTGGACATCGTGCTGGAATCGGTGGTGAAACTGCTTCCGGAAGGACCGGAACTCTACGACAGGGAATATATAACCGACACGTCCATGAGAGACATTGCCGCGGACATCATCCGTGAAAAGATATTGCTGTTCACTAAAGACGAAGTGCCCCATGGCACCGGCGTGGAGATCGTACGGTTCATAGAAGGGGAAGACGGCAGAAGCACCCACATCGACGCCACCATCTATTGCGACAAGGAAAGCCACAAGTCCATCATTCTGGGCAAAAACGGCACCATGCTGGGCAAGATCGGCGCCAAGGCGAGGGAGGATATCGGCAAGCTCCTGGGAGAGAAGGTCGATCTCAAACTCTGGGTAAAGGTGCGCGAAAACTGGCGCAACAATAAAGGCTTCCTGGTGGAGCAGGGCTTCGGGGACAAATAAACGACCGCAGCGTATGAACGGCGTAAACGTGCGAACGGCTGACAGATGAACGACAAATACATTTCCTCCAACGCCATAGTGGTGAAGTACAGCGATTATTCGGAATCCAGCAGGATCCTGACGCTGTTTTCGGGGGAGCTCGGCCTCATAAAAGCAGTGGCGAAAGGGGCCAGGCGTAAAGGCAGCAAGAATCTGCCGTTGACGCTGCCATATGCGTTCTGCCGGTTCGAACTGGTGCGCGGAAAAGGAGATCTGTATACGCTCTCCGGCGGAGAACTGATCGAGAACTTCTACGGATTGTCCGGGGACATCGACAGGTACATGGCGGCGGGAGAGATCACCGGTGAACTGTTAAAGAACCTGGTGCAGGATTCTCCAGAGCCGGAGGTGCTGAGGCTGTATCTGAACACGCTGTTCGCGCTGTGCTACACGAAAACGGACACGGAACTGATCAGGTCGGTGTTTACGCTGAGGCTCAATTACGAACTGGGCTTCATTCCCGGCCCTGAGGAACTGTTAAAAAAATACCTGCCCGAGGCGGGAGAAGTGCCTGGCCTGGCGGTAGCCCATATTCTTGAAGGAGAAGGGAAAAAACTGTACGGGTTCAGGGCGTCGGAAGACGTTGCCCGGCAGCTGGGTGATCTGGCGGACAGGATCAGGTCGGAGGAGAGATAATGTATTTCATCGTAGTATGCGACAGTTTTGGCATAGGCGCAGACGGAGAGGCTCACATGTACGGCGATGCCGGATCCGACACGGCGCTTTCCGCTTCTAAAGGCATCGGAGGAGAGAAATGGTCCTTCCTGGAACGGCTGGGACTGGGCAACGCTCATGAGCTCACCGCCGGTACGCCGCTGCCTTCCGCCAAAAGCGTAAGATACCCGCTGGCATATTTCGGAGCCATGCACAAATCGTCCCCCGGCAAGGACACTCAGACGGGCCACTGGGAGATCGCGGGCATCAAAACGGACGTGAACCTGGTGCAGATGCCTCCCGAATATCCTTCTTTTTCCAAAGAGATCACCGACGCGCTTAAAGAGGAGACCGGGTACGAGTTCCTGGGGAACCACGCCGCTTCCGGCACCGTGATCATAGAGGAACTGGGCGCTGAGCATATAAAGACGGGGAAGCCGATCATATACACTTCCGCGGATTCGGTTATGCAGATCGCGGCGCACGGTGACGTGATACCGCTCGACGAGCTGTACAGGATATGCCTGGGCGCCAGGAAAGTGTGCGACAGGTACGGGATAGGCAGAGTCATTGCCCGGCCGTTCAGGGACGCTCCCGAGGGGTCCGGCAGCCGTTTCGCAAGGACGCTGGACCGCAGGGATTTCGGGATAGCGCTTCCCGGGGAATCCGTGTTTACCACTTCGTTTAAGGACAAAGGTATCCCCGTGGTTGCCGTGGGCAAGATCGGCGACATCTTCAACGAGCAGGGCTTCATACTTTCGTACCACGACAAGGGCAACGACCAGTGCCTCCGCCGCATGACGGAGCTCGTCAACAGGGCCGGAGACGCTGTCCCGGAAAACAGCCTGGTGTTCGTCAATCTCGTTGACACGGACACGCTGTACGGCCACCGCAGAGATCCGGAAGGGTACGGCCGGGAGGTCAGCCGGTTGTCCCGGTACCTCGAAGGATTTTGCGGCCTGATGCATAAAAACGATATTTTGTACTTTACGGCGGACCACGGGTGCGACCCGGGGTTTGCGGGCACGGACCATACGAGAGAATACGTGCCGCTTTTAGTCTACGTGAGATCCGAGCAGAACGAAGACGCTCCCGGAAAACAGCCTGATGCGGAAGCCCGGTGCCTGGGTGTGACAGAGGGCTTCGACTGGTGCGTTAAAGATATATTAAGACGGGAAACGGGAACATAAGCAAATAAACCGTAAAGACTGAACGGGGAGGGACCGATCATGGTAGATTATATGCCTTCGAAAGTCGCGAAAATGAAAAAAGGCGACAATATCTGCGGCTACTT
>JAEEGI010002772.1_pt1 | contig 42377 bp, 23 predicted proteins | sample 8958751 | NCBI WGS metagenome assembly JAEEGI01 (sample SAMN16246545, study PRJNA631951) | gut metagenome | biome: gut microbiome; feature: rumen; material: KS-attached | host: Bos | place: Iran: Karaj | collected 2018-10 | reverse complement strand
TCGGCAGAGTTGCCACGATTGAAACTGTGGCAGTTGACGCAACCCTCGAATTGGGTGTTCTCAATTAGCGCACGCTCATCGAACGAGGAAAGATCACGTTCGTAAATGCCCATCTTGCTCCACACCTCGTAACCTGGCTCAATCAAACGGTAACAGAGACCATAATCGATGCTGTCGGGACTCACGTAGATAGAGAAGGAGCGATAGGTATGCCAACCGTCGTCAAATTTGGCTGAAACAGTCACGCTGAGAGAATCGCCACAATTCTGGCTAAGCAGGTCATGCCAATCGTCAATGTCGAAATCAACAGATTCTTCGCCTTGACTATGCAGACTGTGTCCGTGGCGGTCCGTTATGACCGCATCGATGCGCTGACATTGACAATTAACTACCGTCTCGTCGGCCATGCTAAAGTTGAGCGGCGCAATATTCACAGGTATGGTGACACCGATGTAGTCGGGGTATATTTGAGGCTGAGCATTCTCCTGTTTGGCATCGCTGACAGTTTCTATGCAAGCGGCAAAACAATAAACAACAAACAATAAACAATAAACGATTTTTCTCATTGCTTAGCAGACATGAATTGATTAAAGCGTTTGCGGTCACCCGTCAACATATAGTAGGCCAAGAGATATTGATAGGCCATGCGATTGTCTGGGTTGCGGGAATAGAGGCTTTCGAGCATCTCAGGGGTCACATGGTCACTGAAATAGAAGTCATCCTTGTAGGCCCACTGACGTAGACGTCCGTATTCGGAATGGTTGGCTATGGCCTTTTCATTCCCTAACAGTTGTAGTGTTTCATTAGCCCAGTCACAATAGAAGAAGGTCTTCTGCAGGGCCGTAAGATATTTGCGGGCCACTTCGTACTGACCGTTGATGAGGTTGGTCTCTGCCAACCGTTTGTAACAGCGGCCACTCTTTTGGAAGTCAAGAATGGCTTCCTGAGCCTCGAAGACCGTTCGCTCGGCGACGTTAATCATGCCCAACTGATAGAATGCCTCGGCAGTAGGCAAAGGGCTGGTGGCATCTTCCTTGACATCGGGCAGCAGACCGGCAATGCCATTTTGGTTATAATCAAACATGTGTTCCAAGAGTATGCCGTGCATCGCCAAGGCCAGATTCTGTACCGTCACGCCAATCTGGTTATTGGGCTTTTCAGCATTAATCGTCTCAATGATGCGGTTCCATTGCTGGTGACAGGCCATGAAGTCATACTGCATGACCTTTTCTGCCTTTAAATTGGCGTTCTTCCAGACGATAGAGCCCATGACTACTGTCACCAACAAAAAAGTGAAGAGTGAAGAGTGAAGAGTGAAGAGTGCTACACCACGATTTTTACTGCCACTCGATATGGATAACCACTTATGGCAGGCACGGACTATAAATGGAAGGATAACAGCTGACAGCCATGCAGCATAAAGCAGATAAGGCGTTACCGTCGGGTAGCGATGGTAATGGCTACCTCCCAAGGCTATCCAATAGAGTACGGGAATAGCGATAAGAATCAGAATACGACGTGACCAACCGCTTGGTGCCATCACACAGACCCAAATAGCGAGAAGCGTCAGCAAGACTGCCCAAACGCCACCCAATAGTGCATTCTCGTCAAGCAGGAAGAGCCAAAGCAGGAATGAGGGGATAAAGGTCAGACCATAGAGCCATTGAACATTGAACGTTGAACATTGAACATTGAGTAAGCGGAGAAGCAAAAGCTGCATCAGCGAAAGGAGCAACGCAATAATCAACGCACCTACCCAGGCAAAAAGGAAAAACTGGGTACAGAAGCGTCCTAACAGGTCAGCTACGCCACCTGGCAGTTTCACAATCTCCCACACATAGGTGTTATCAAAGAGGAACAGCTGATACTGCTCTTGATAATGCAGATGATGCGGATATGCCAATCCGAAAAAAAGGAGGACAGCCACACCAAAGAGGAGCGTATATAAAAGATGTAAATGCTTCATTTAAATACTTTACTAAATTCGTTGACACTGATACGGACTGGCTCAATCATGAATTCTGGACGATTATAACACTTCAGACGGTAGGTATTCTGTTCAGGGTCTTCCTGTGGCAGCATAAAGGCTTTTTCAGCTTTTCCATTATTAAAATAGGAGATATAGATACGGCTGAAGTTACCATCGCCCCGACGACTAGAAGTCATAATCCAATGCCCGTTGCTCGACCATGTCGGGTAGCTATCGGCAAAACCTTTGCTGTTGAGACCAGTTAGGTCGATGTCAGAAGGAATCTGATTGTCAAGAGGCATACATACAATGTCGGCATCACTATGTCTGATATGGAAACACCCATATTGTCCCTGTGCAAACAGTAGATAGTACCCATCGGGACTGATGCGTGGCAAGGTGGCACTCTTATCTTGCGAGGCTGCATCATAGACAAGCTCCTCTTCACCAAAGGCGTGCGAAGACGCGTCGAACACACGGCGATATAGGTTGTATTGTATCTTCTTATAGGTAGACGCGATATCTTTGCCGCGTAACTCTTCAGGAAGCGGCACAGACTTGCAGTAATAGAGGTATTTGCCATCAGGCGACCAAGTAGGATACACTTCCAAAAGGGTGGAATCGTTCGAGATAATGCTTACTGAATCAGTTGAAATATCATAGAGAATTAGATCGCTGACTTCATCGAACACTTCAATTTTATTGGGATTCTGAGTATGGAATCCTTGTCGAGTCCTATTGATCGAGAAGACTATCAGCCTGGCGGTTGGATGCCATGCCGGATATACACCTGCAGAGATGGTATAATCGCGCTTCAGATTGACTTTTGACACCTTTCCATCATTCACAATAACGGTACCGCCATTAGCGAGACGCACGTGGAAGAGCATATTGTCAGTCTTATAGTTCTGATAGCTATGGCAGTTGACGCACTGACCTTTTGCCCTATCATTACAGGTGATTTTGTTGTTGAATATCTGTGTTTCTTCGAAAGAAGTGATGTTGCGTTGGGCAATCTCCATGAAATCCCATCCTGCATACGACGGCTCGATGAGGCGATACGACAAGTATTCGTCGATGGAATCTTTAGCCACATGAATTTCAAACGAGGTAAACGACAACCATTCGTTTTCTTTTTGCCCCCAAACCTCAACCTTAATACTCTTGCCTTTCGAAGCATCAAGCATGGTGTGCCACTCCTCCTCAGGTATCTGTACCTTCACACCATTGCCGTAGGTCTGCTGGTGGCCATCTGGCATTGTAAAACGGGCCACACATTCATCGTATTTGTCTATCGGGAGCATGAAGTTAAGGGGTGCAATATTACAAGGCACAGTAACATTGCAATAATCGGGGAATATAGCAGGCAAGCACTTGGCCTCTTTGGACGAAGAAGGCACATCGGGATGATTAGCACACGATGACAAGAGCAGCAAGACTGCAACTACACACAGGGTATAAGTGTGGATAAATCTATTCATTCTTTTCTTATGATGCAACTTCATTTTCTCTCCTGTCAACTTTATTAGAATATTGTCTTCCAAAGAAGTAGTAATACCAATAAGTAGTTCCCCATTCTCCACGCATTTCTTCAGCAACCTGTCCTATGGTTTTACCTGGTTTTACAAGTCTTGCCAAAACCTCTGAGAACTTTTTATAGCGATTGTAAATAGTTTCCTCAACGGGAACCATCATACGCTTTTCTTCCGGAGCCTTATCCATAAACAGAATATAAGCCTCCTGCGCATGCACGGGGAAGTCCTCACCATCGTGCATTTTCAGATATTTTCGCAACGATGGCCAGAAGTGTTGTGCATCGCAACGTAACATGGTGTAAAACAATGCCTGTTCTGAAGCCACCTTGCTATCGGATTCGTACCAAAGACTAATGCTGTTAACAATATAACTGTCGCTGTTCTCAACACCAGTGACTTCATCGGGGTATGACTTTTGTAATTCCTTCACCTTTGCCGCAACTGGTGCTGGCAGCCAACTACGGTAGAATGGATGATGATGCAGGATAGTGGTATAGCGTTCCATCTGTTTATTTTCCCCAGTTGCCAGGGCACAGCGGGAAAACAACTTCAAATAGAAGGGCGAAAAGCCTCTTTGTATGGCATTCTCGTAACTCAGGCGAGTGGCTTCATTCATCATACCGTAGTTATAATAAACCAGTGGCGATGCGATTTCCAGAAAATTGACGTGGAGTGTATCGGGATCTGTGACAGGAAAACTAATGTTACCACTCTTAAACGAACGGTCCAGCAGTCCTCCTTCATGCATCAGTGCGACATTCTTAAGGAATACTATCGTAGTGGTAGGCTTCTTATTTCTCTGACCATGGTTAGAGTATGGCGTTGAGAATTCTTCAGCCATAGCCAGGACTTCCCTCCAGTTGTCGTTTTCAGCATAGCGAACCATGCGCATCTCGTCGATGTAGTTTTGGTCATAGAACATTTGTGACGAGGTAAAAATGATACTGGCTATAGCACACAATACTGGGACAAACCACTTCGCCAAATATTTGCCACACAGCGGAATGAGTATAGATACGGCACCAAGAACATAGAACGGAATGGAGAGATGCTCGGCAGTGTCGATTGAGGATACAAAACGAGGCAAGCCTGCCAACACAACATCGGCGAATTTCAGATTCGAATAGCATTGTGTATGCCAGATACTGGCGGTAAAGAGCAGCAAGACAAGGCCTACAAGCTCACGCCAAGAGATTTTCTCACTCAGTGCAAGACATAAAATGAAAAGTAAAGCGAACCATCCCAGTATCGGATAGGCACAAACGCCTAACAAATACCAGACGAGATGCCATTTACGTGGGGTGCTACATGCTACCCATAAGAGTAGCAACATGACCAGATAGCCTACTGACTGTGAGAACCAATAGCCTCGGATAGTGGAGATATAAATCCAATAGCCCTGATTGACAATCGATGTGAGCAGACAGGCTACAGGCAAGAGCATCAGCGCAGAGGCACTTCCCTGTAAACGGAATGCTTTGGTACCCACATAGAATATCAGTACCCAGATAACCACTAATAGCCCCGCACCTATGGCAGGTTTAAAGAACAACTGTGTGAGCCAAGCACCCACATACTGCATCAAACCAAAAGGTTTTGATAGTAGGGTATGGCAGAAAGGTGTTCCGAAGATGAATTCAGAACGGTTGTGTGCCGTATAGAGTACCTCTTCATTGATGAACAATATATATACAACAAAAGAGATGAAAGCCAACAGGCTTACATAAAGGACGGCACTGGATGCTTTACTTGTCTTATTCATTATTGTCATAAAGGGCTGACTCATTTGATAGAGTCAGCCCTAAATTATAATACCTATAAGGAATTATTAATACTCATAGTAACAAGCCTTAATCTTAATTCTTCCTCGTGTCATCAAGAGGTCAAGATCTTTGCCATCACCACCTTTAGCACAAGACTTAGCTATATCATCGGTAATCTCCACTTCCCAATAAGGTGTGGTAGGAACAACATCATCAGCAAAAGTTGGGCTCCACCAACCGTTCATGATGCGGCAAGTTAAACCATCAGGACCACTTCCAGGAGGATCGGCCCAGATAAACTTACCCTCTTCAGTTGCTGTGACTTCAAAGACGAGAGTCTTGTGACCGAAATAGGTATCATCATCAAGATATGGGAAGTGAGTTCCTTCATTATCGCTGAAACGACCAGCTCCTGCGTCTCCAGACTCAAGCCAAAATTCTGGTTGAGCTACAGGATCCTCACCATAGAAGTATTTTTTCTTAATGGGATCTGTCTCCACCTGACAGTTGATGGGGAATTCAACCTTAACTTCCGTACCATCAGCACAGAGACCTGTCAAGGTAACGACATACTCACCTAATCTCATCTTCTTCTTAGCATAGTTACCAATCAGAGTTTTACCAGCAACAGTCCACGTTGCGTTTACAGGAGCTGAAGTTGTACAGGTAAGAACATTACCATTTTTACCTTTACCATCACTGTCCAAAGTCACCGAAGACAGATTCTTAAGTTCTTCAGCAGTAATGTGCCCGCCATTGCTGATATCCTCATGAGTAGGGTCACAGGCTACAATGGCACATACTGTGGCAAAAAACAAAAATATCTTTTTCATAATTATCAATTATCAATTATAAATTATCAATTATAAAGATCGACATACTTGGTATCAGCATTGGAAGCTTCCCATCCAGGGTTCTGCTTCAGTTTGCCATTCATCAGGTTAATCTGGTTCTGTGGCTTAGCCAAGAAACCATTAGTATCAGCATAGCGTTTTTTCCAAGAACATGTCATGTGCTTCATTGTAACCAAATCACTGGTATTACCCTTAACAACGACTTTCTTGCCAGCCTGGGCCTCAAGAGCCTGGGCGGCGTATGAGTTCTCGCCTGAGTCTTTACCAGACCAACGACGCAGATCGTTGAAGCGAATACCCTCAAATGCGAACTCCCAGCGACGCTCGTTCTTGATGGCATCCAATGAATATGCTGTCTGAGGTACACCTGCACGCTTCTGAACCTGGTTCATGTACTGAGCGTCACCTGTGAGTTCAGATAGCATCAGCAGAACGTCAGCATAACGCATCAGGTAGAAATCCTCGAAGTGACAACCCTGCATAGAATTCTCAAGGGTGCCACCCGATTTGAATTCCGGATTGACAGCCTCCCACCAAGGTTTGTCGCCAGTCAAGGCATCAAGGGTCACGCCGTTATACTTCTTCACACCATAACCAGACTCCTCGCAGTCATCCTTTACAAAATCGTATGCAGCGAGTTCATTCCGACAGTCAATCAAAGAACCGAGCTTACGGATGTCCTTATAGCCACCTTTGTCCTCAGCTGTTGTCCAGTCATCCCAAATGTTGCATGAAGGAGTACCCTGACCCCAACCCTGTGTAAACGGATAAGTATGATCACGGTCACCGTTGGTTCCATTTACGCGGAGAGCCCAGAATACTGACAGATAGTTGCAATACATACGTGATGTAGAATATGTACCACCATTCTCAATAGCACCATTAATACCCCAACGAGAAGCATTCATGAACTGAATCTGGAAGAGTTCCTCATCGTTGCCATTACCCATTCCAGGCTGGTCGAAGCAGTTCTCACGCTTCATGTCAGCAATGAAGTCGTAGGCATGGGTGCCTTCCTTGTTGCCAGAGCCATCGGCATTGTCGTGGGCTTCGTCCCATACCAGACTGTTAGAGTACTGCCAAAGTGAACGATAGTCTTCAAGCAGTTTGTAACTGCCACTGGCCACAATATCCTTTAGAGCATTAACGACATCAGCCTGAGAAAGAGTTTCTTTGTCGCAGCCTTCCTGCTTAACCAAGTTAATGGCAGGACCAGAACCAGAAGACAAATCGATAACCTTCTTATAGAAGCCAGCCCAGAACATATAGGCACGAGCCAAAAAAGCCTCAGCAACATACTTATTGGCATGGCCAGAACTCTTCTCTGTGCTCATCAAATTCATACCCGATACGAAATCAGAAATAATCTGAGGATAAATTTTCTCTTCAGCACTAACTTCAGAATCATCGGTAATCGTGGTTGAAGTTATCAAGGGAACATCGCCAAACAACTGTGACAGCCACAAATAATAGAGACCACGCATGAAGTATCCCTCACCAAGAAGCTGGTTACGCTTCGCCTCCTGGCCTTTCCACTTGACGTTGTCGATAGTAGCAATCTGGTTGTTAGCACGGTTAATGCCACCATAAAGAAGGACAAACGTCTGCTCAAATTGGTTACTGCTCATCTGAACAAGATGATGCATAGCCTTAACCTTGTTGTCCTGCAAACCGCCTGCACCGTAGCAGTTGTCCGACATGAGTTCCCACCAATAGAAGGGATTCTGTGTATCGGCATCACCACCACCCATGGTATTCATGATACTATAGGTAGCCGTATTCAATGCCTCTACATCTCCAATCTTACCTGGGAAAGTTGCTTGTGTAGCATCGGTAACACGTGGATCAGTGTCCAGCATATCGTTACAAGCCGTAAACAAAGTTGCTGATGAAACAACTAATGCTGATAAAATATATTTCTTCATAACTTTTTATATTCAATTATCAATTGTCAATTAGAACTTGATACTTGCACCTACCAAGAAAGTACGAGATGGCGGATAAAGACCCAGGTCAATACCAGAAGCCCAGCCATCAGCGCCGGCTGCATTGCCTACCTCAGGATCGAGGCCAGTGTACTTGGTGAATGTGTGAAGGTTCTGAGCCTGAACATAGAGACGGAGCTGCTGGAACGGACATGCCTTCCAAAGATACTTAAAATCGTAACCGAGCGTGACGGTCTTAATCTTGAAGTAGTCAGCATCCTCCATATAACGAGTAGAAACCCAGTTAGTATTAGCGTGACCAGTACCAGAAATACGTGGTACGTCGTTGGAGGTACCCTCACCATGCCAACGGTCAAAGATGGTGGTGTCGTAGTTATGCCACCATGAATCACTGAACGAACGGTAAGAACGCATAATCTGCATACCAAATGCGCCAGCACCATTGACAGAGAAGTCAAGGCCCTTCCAATTCAAACCGAGGTTGATACCAAGCATGACGTCTGGGTTAGGATTACCAATTTCATGACGGTCGCAAATATCATTGCCTTCTGCGTCCTTAGCTTCTAAATAATTTATCACGCCATCACCATTGTAGTCGTCCCAGATGCAGTCACCAGGCTGTGCACCATCCCATGTCGGCTTAGTCAGTTCTGGATGACGCTTCAGTGACTCCTCGTTTGCAGCATCAATCTGTGCCTGATTCTGCCAAATGCCGCTGTAAGACATACCGTAGAAGTAACCGATAGGTTTGCCTACCTGAGCACGGTAGATATACTCTGTACCCTGTGAGAGGATACTGGCAGAACCATTGATGTAGCCAGTCTCGTTGGCAATACGGGTTACCTCGTTCTTGTTGGTAGCCAGATTGACGCCTACATTATAGCTGAAGTCCTTGCCAATCTTGTCGTTCCAAGTGAGGGCAATCTCAACACCCTTATTCTCTACGTCACCACCATTGATGTAAGCAGGGTTGGTACCCTGGACAGCAATACGTGGAGCTACGATGAGCCAGTCCTTGGTAGTCTTCTTATACCAGTCGAAATTTACACCTAAACGGCTGTTGAGGAAACGGGCATCAAAACCGAAGTCAAGCTGTTCGGAAGTCTCCCATGTTACATCAGGATTTGGCACGATATTAGCGTAAGCACCTACATTTGGTTTGCCATTCAAAGTGAAGTCCATGCTATCGCTGAACTTGTAACCGCTGTCACCTGCAGAGCCAGACTGAGCGATAGTTGCCAGATATTGATACTTAGAAATACGGTTATTACCGTTCTGGCCCCAAGATGCACGGATCTTGAAGAAATCGAGCCAGCTCTTAGTGCTCTCCATGAACTTCTCATTAGTAACAACCCAACCCACAGATGCAGATGGGAAAGTACCCCAACGTTTACCGTCTTTGAATATGCTTGAACCATCATAACGAAGCGTCAAGGTTGCCATATAGGTCTCATTCCAGTCCCACGTCACACGACCGAACCATGAAGCGAGATATTCTTCATCATTTGGATTACCACTAAGAGTAGCATTGGCGAGGTCCGTGCTGAAATTCTTCAGGTATGCAGAATTCCAATCCTTAAGAGTAGCATACTGCTGACCATCATTAGCAGAGTTAGAGCCACTGAGGTTAGTACTCCAACCAGTGCTCTGGAAACTCTGACCAACCATAGCGCTAATCTTATGACCTGCAATAATAGGCAGATCGTAAGTCAGGGTGTTTTCAATAGAGAAATTAGTACTCAACCAAGTACTCTGGTTAACGCTATAAGTGGTCACAGTACCTGAACCTGCTGAAGGAGAGCGTGGTTCTCCAAAGCTACGATATGCGCCAGAGCTCCAATTATAGTTGAACTGCGAACGGAATCTCAGACCCTTGATAGGCTGGATAGTCATGAAAGCAGTAGCGCTGGTGTTGATGTTACGGCTCTCTGCCTTAGAGTTGAAACCACCCTTTGAGAGGCCTTCATATGGGTTATTAAACCAGTAGTCGTTCCAACCTTCACCATTATTCACATGGTTATAAAGTTCACCTTTATCAGTGTACATAGGTACGAGCGGGTTCGTCTGAAGCAAGCTATGTATATAGCTCCAGTACATACCGTCCTCAGCCAGGTCGTGATTCTTGCTGTAACCAATAGAAATGTTCTCACCGATGGTGATGGCATCAAAGTCCTTGGCTTTCAGAATCACATGGTCGCTGTTCATTCGGACGGTGTGACGCTTGTAGTAAGAGGCCTGGTCAGCACCCATAATACCTTCATTACCCGTATAGGTATAAGACATAGCGAATTTAGAACGCTCAGAACCACCAGTTATAGTTACAGAATGATTCTGCTGAACGGCATTCTTGTTTTCAAATTCGCCCCACCAGTCAGTGCCTCCCCAACCGTCGTTTCTCACCTTGTCGACAATTTCCTGTGGGATATAATCTGCGAAATTAACTTTCTTACCTGATGTATTGAAACTATACTCATCCATGATAGTCAAGAACTGCTGAGCATTAAGCATCTGTGGACGCTTATAGACGTTCGACCAACCAATAGCACCATTATAGCTAATCTCCATCTTACCAGCCTTACCTTGCTTGGTAGTAACCAAGATAACACCGTTAGCGGCACGAGAACCGTAGATGGCAGCCGATGCAGCATCCTTCAAGATATCGATACTCTCAATGTCTGCAGGGTTGATGCCGTCAAGGTTACCGCCTGCGACTCCATCAATCACATACAGAGGTTGAGAATCACCAATGGTACCGATACCACGGATGTAAACCTTGTAGCCCTTACCTGGCTGTGAAGATGAACTTGTAATCTGCACACCAGGAGTACTTGACTGCATGGCTTCAAGTGCATTGGTGGTGTTCAGTTTGGCGATAGCATCACCCTTTACCTGAACTGTGGCACCTGTCACCAACTTCTTCTTCTGAACACCATAACCGATAACGACCACATCGTTCAGCGTGGTGTTGTCCTCAACTAAGGTAACAGAGATGTTACTCTTGCCTCCGACTGGCACCTGCTGGGTTACGTAACCCACGTAGGAAATAACCAGAGTGGCGTTAGAGGAAGCCTTGACGCTGAAATTACCATCAAAATCGGTAACTGTGCCTTCATTGCTACCCTGTACTTTGACTGTTGCACCGATAATCGGTTCACCAGTCTCGTCATTGACTGTTCCCTTAACTGTCTGAGCATTCATCCCAATAGGAATCATGCAGAGCAGGAACAGCACTGCCAAAGTTTTCTGTAACTTTTTAAAGTTCCACATAAATTTAGATTTAGTTAATAAAATAATAATTTTTTAATTAAGTTGAATTTAAGCTAATTTCGACATAAATATATTTTTGACGCTGCAAAATTAGATGTTTTTAAGAAAAAGCCTTTTATCATTTGTAACAAAAACTTTAGAAAATGTACCTTCGTCTGTGTTGAAAGGTTTTTAGATACACGAACCCCTTGATTTTTTCTATCAAGGGGCTTTGTATAATATTTATTAAGATTTGTTTCTTACAAGCTTATAACTTGTTTTTTCCCGTCATAAGTTATTGTCTGCTGTTTGCCTTCTGGTGTTAAAATCGTAAAGCGACGCTCTTGTAACATACCCTTAAAAGTACCTTGACGTGCTCCAATCGTCAGAGTTCGCGCGCGCTCGTTCCATTTTATATTAATTATACTATAGGTACCCTTCTCATAGTTGTAGCTGTCGCCTTCGTCCTCATAGAGAACAAACTGGCCATCGGCACCAGGATAGACGCGCAGTTCCAGATTGTCCCACGATTTCTCGCCGACGTACTGCATCTCAGGTCCCATTGGCACGATGCTACCGGCACGAACGAACATCGGTACACGGTCGAATGCGGTCTCAATTGTCACATTCTGCCCGCCTTTATACTGCTTGCCAGTCCAGAAATCATACCACTCAGTCCCTTTGGGCAAGTACTTGATAGCGGTCTTCGTGGTCGTCCAGTCTAACTTTTCACTATTCACTCCTTCACTTTTCACTTCCTTACGATCCCAGCCCGTCATGGCATTGGTACGGATGACTTTTTCTTCAGTATATTGCGGGACGACGATAGGGGCAGCGAGGATGCTACGACCAAACATAAACTCGTCGGTCATGTCCCACACCTTTTTATCACTGGCAAAGTCAGCAAACAACGGACGCATATAGCTGTCGTTATTCGAAGTCACCTGCCAGGCTGTGCTATATAAATAAGGTATAAGACGATAACGCAGACGAATCTGCTTCTCGATAGCATCATAGACGGGGTCGCCCTTCTTGCCAAACTGCCAAATTTCGCGAGGGGCATCGGCACCATGACTGCGGAATACCGGACAGAACAGCCCATACTGCATCCAACGCACATAGAGTTCCTGGAACTGCGGATTCTGGGGAGCAGAACCTGCACCATGCGTATTATACGAATTGCAGAAGAAGCCACCGATGTCAGTATTGAAATTAGGATTGCCTGTCAGCGTGAAGCTAAGTCCGGCAGGCACCTGTTTGCGTAGCATGTCCCACGATGAGTTGACATCACCACTCCACATATTTGAACCATAATGCTGCTGACCAGCATACGATGAACGAGTCATAATGAAGATGCGCTTGCCTCTGTCATCCTGACGCTGAGCCTGATAGATGCCGCGAACGGTCTCTAACGGGAACGCATTGCGCTGTGAGCGCCATGTACCGCCATACACCTCATGGGCATAGTCACTCTCTTGGGGATTGAAGAAGTCTGGATCGGTAGAGTCCATCCACCACGCATCCGTACCATAGTCATAGAGGGTCTTCAGGTATTTCCAGTAGATGGCACGGGCCTCGGGATGGAAGGCATCATACACCTTGACACCCGACGGATACTTCATGACAGGAGGCCAGATATGCGAGAGGCCACTCTGAGGCCAGGTCTCGAAAGGCAGCAGCAACCCCTTCGCATCAAGCTCGCGGTACTGCTGTGTCTGAGGGCCAAAGCTGGCCCAAATTGAAATCATGAAGTGGGCATGCTTCTTGTGAACATTCTGTATCATCTGCTTGCCATTGGAAAAGTCCTCAGACAAGAAGTCCATCGCATTCCACAAATAGTTCGAACCCCAGTACTGCCAGTCCTGAATGATACCGTCAAGAGGCACCTGCAAGGCACGATACTGGTCAACAACACCTTCCGTTTCACGTGCTGTCTTATAGCGTTCCTTCGACTGCCAGTAGCCGTAGGTCCACAGGGGGAACATCGGCACGTCGCCTGTCAGCTGACGCATCTGGGCTATGACACCGTCTGCACTGCCCCCATACATGAAATAGTAGTCCACCCCCTCGCCTACCTCTGCATCGAAAGTCATGCCTTGGGCATTATCCTCAAACAGCGTAGGCGAATAGTTCTCCCAATAGATGCCCCAACCCTTGATGGACTGCAACACATTCTGGAAGTCCTCAAGATTCGACTGCTCCATGCGTTTCTTCAGTCCGCGACGATTCATCTTACCATCTTGAACGGTACCCAAACCATAGATGGCCTCGTCCTTGTCCAGCGTAAATGTCTGGCGTGCCTCTTTGATGTCACAGTCTTTCTCACGCAGCAGCACCTTGCCCTTCCGTGTCAGGAATGTCAGGTTGCCCTGCGCATCCCACTTCACCGTCAGTTCACTGCTCGACATTGTCGAGCCTTTTTGTGCCACCTCCACACGCTGTGGCTGTAACGTCACGACCAATGTCTTGGTGGGCTGTCCTTTCACCACATGCACAATGCTGGGTGTCATGAACTCAACCTTGACATTCGTCTGTCCTACTGCTGCCAGTACACATCCAAGAAGCACTGACAAGAAATACACCTTCCTATCCATTTGTCTATTTTAAGTCTGAGATTTGTATGTCTCTGGTATCAGTATCCTTGCCTAACAGGAACTTGTCGATAAAGGCCTGCACCTCAGGATACTGACTTTGGGGCAACTGACAGTGGCCGTGACCGCTGACAATACTCCAGCCCATACGGTCGCCGATGCCGAATTTCTTCCACACCTCCTTGGCAGCCTTTGCTGAGACAAGCATAGATCCGTCGGCCAGCCATTCATAGTCAGGATTACCTAACAGCAACAGGGCACGCGGACATACCATGGCACACAGCTCATGCTGGTCGTAAGGCAGACGATAGACGCTGTCACCACGGAAGTTCTCCTTCTGACTCTCCAGGAACCAGTGATAGTCGGTCTTGTCGATATCCTCCAGATTCTTCCCTGAAAGCGTCAACTCATGCGACTTACGCCAGGCTGCAGCACCACCGCCACCAGGCTCCTGCGCGATAACAAGGGCAATACGCTCGTCGAAGGCGCCACAGTAGAGGGCCATCTTACCGGCATACGAACATCCCGTCACACCAATGTGCTTTGTATCTATTTTAGTGACCTCAGGACCTAACTGCTGCAAACCATCAATGAGACGGCTCATACCCCATGCCCACTCGCTATAGGCACCGTTAGCCTTCAGCTCCGGATAGAGGCGGTCGAAGTTGTGTCCTCCGCGGTCATGGTGTCTGCCAAACTGCTTGTAGTCATTGACCTGTGCCGACGTAAATGTCGTGGTAGCAATAGGTCTGTCGTCAAACAACTGACGGGGTAGAGCTATCATATCCGTGCCTATCATCAGTGCGTATGGTGCCTGACCAGTCTTCGGATAGCGTATCTGCGATTTCAGCGTCAGCGTCTCCTTACCTACGGTAACATCTACTATCAGCGTGTCACCATCCATACGGGCCTTTACCTGTTCAGAAGCAACAGCAGGTTTTTCGCCTATACCGTAGTGTTGAATCATGTGACTGATGGTGTTACGACGTTTCGTCCAATCTGAGAACTTCTTGACACCCTCCAGGGCATCGGGTAACTCACGGATAACGGGTAACTTGTTTGGTGCAACCATCTTGGGCTTCTTAAGATGGAAGCCCGTATTCTCAACACCATATACCAAGGGCACATTTTGCGCCCCTACGGGGCTAAATAATAAAGAAAAAATAAAAAATAAAACCGTGCGGGGCCACCACATCCTTATTGATCTTTTCACCATTCTAATACCTTTATTTATTTAATTTTTTTATTTATTATTTTATATTTAGGGCGAAGCCCGCAAATTACTTCAGTTTTTGGAACTTCTTATTAGCCTCCAGCGTCCACTTCTCACGCTTCAACAGTTGAGGATTCTTGCCAATGAACATCTTGGCAGCCTCCTTGTCGCCCTTCAGTTGCCACTTCAGCCATGCCAGAGCGGGGATGGTGAATTCACCACCGTTGGGCTGACGGTACGTACCACCATGACCTACAGGATAGTTGATAGCCAGAGCAGGCACATGCTCAATGCGCTTGAAATCGTCCATACCATTACCATAGGCGATATCGGTAGGACCACCAAGCAGATACATAATCGGTGTATGAATCTCCTTCAGCTTATCCTTCGAAGGCATGGGCATACCACCCACAGCCTGATTGGCATTCTGCTGGTTGAAGAGACCACTATTGCAAATCATGAGTGCCGAGATACGGGGATCGGCACAGTTGAAGAGCGTCTGCAAACCGCCACACGACATACCTGATACACAGATGTGCTTAGTGTCAATCTTCTGATAGTAAGGTGATTTGGGGTCGCTGTTCTGGGCGATAATCCAGTCAATGCTCTGAATCTGCTGTTCGGTACGCGACATCGGACCTCTATACGGCTGTTCGTCCATAGGGATGACACCCGTAGCCAGTACGATGAAACCATGCGACGCAATTTCGTTCAGGAAGTTCTTGTGTTCCCAAGGTGAGTTTGTGCAGGCACCGTTACCCCATACCAGTACGGGTAAGGGTTTCTTGGCACTGAAAGGCTTCAGGTCCTGAGGCACAAAAATGGTATGTTCGGTACTGAGCGAGGGGTCTTCCTTCATGATGGCCTTATACTGACCGGTACCCCCATTCTCAATGACACGGCTTCTTCCCTCGCCCTTCTTGCCACGGGCCTCATCGAGGAACTTGACCATCTTCTGCAGGTTCTCGGCACTGTACATACCCATGCCGTGGCCGCCTTCAGGTACAAAGGTTGCCTCGGTCTTGACACCAGCGGCCTTCAGTGTCTCATAGAACTTCTTACCCTGACAGCAAGGAACCACGTTATCCTTCTCGCCGTGGAAGATGATGATTGGCGGACAGTTCTTATCGACATAGCTGGTAGCACTCAGGCTGAGATACTTATCGGGATCCTTGGCGAGCTTTGAGCCCACAAGCACATCTTCAGGGCTGTTCTCACCCATCTTCATGGCTTCACCGCAGTCCATAGCTGTCAGGTCGATAGGACCAGACCAGTCGCAGGCTGCATTAACGGTACTGCTGGCAGCGGTAAACTGACCGACCGCACCTTCAAGGTCGATTCTCTCCGTACCCACCTGGGCATTGCTGTTACCGCTGGTGGTAGCAGCTATCGAAGCCAAATGACCACCCGACGAGAAACCACTGGTGGCAATGAACGACGTATCGAACTTATACTTTTTAGCCTCACCGCGCACGAAGCGGATGACGGCACGGATATCGTGCAACTGGGCAGGCCATTTGGCATCCATGCTGCTGCGGTGGTTAGGACAAACCACGGCATAACCAGCATCGAGCAATGCCTTCACAATGGTACCGAGGTCGGCAGCACCCTTGCTGTTGTTGCTGAACCACGCACTACCATAGATATGAATCACGACGGGATAGCTTTCTGCCTCTTTCTTAGGCAGATAGATGTCACAGGTGTGATAAGTTTGGTCATCACCAGCATAGTTTACATCCTTCCATTCTTGTGAAGTCTCCAATTTTGCTTGCTGCTGGAAACCACCAAAGCCTCCGAAGCCACCTCCAGACTGTGCCTGGCTACCGATAGCGAATAGCAAACAACCAATAGCTGATAATAATGTACGTTTCATGTGATTTTTGGTTTTAAAAGTTTGTATTTTGTTGATGATTATTTCGTTAGTTCTATGAATATTTTTTCATATCCCCCTCTGACGAAAACGGGGATACACTCCTTGAAAGCCTGTGTGGTAACGGTTTGTCCGCCGTCATAGTGCTTTCCCGTACGAGCATCCTGCCAGCCACCTTTGTTCTTGGGCAGATAGGTCTTCCACTCCTTGACACCCGGCTCGGTTATTGGACTAATCAACAGCGACGGGCCGAACATATATTCGTACTTCTGCTTAAGAGCCTCTGGGTCATCGGCAAAGTCGAACACCAATGGGCGCATCAGCGTATAGCCCTCCTTCGATACGCGCTCGGCACACGCTTCAATATAAGGACGCAGTTTTTCGCGCTCATCCAGACTGGTTGCAATGATCCGTTTGGCCTCCTCACCATAGTTCCATGGCTCAGTATTGCTCATATAACCATGAACACGCATCAGGGGCAGATACACGCTGGTCTGTATCCAACGCAACATCCGCTCAATATAATCCTGATTGTTATATTGGTTACCAGGACGGAAGAAGCCGCCTGCATCGTATGTCCACCAAGGCACACCAGCAGCCTGAACACCTAAGCCTGCCACTATCTGCCGACGGAAGGTCTCCCAGTCGTTCCCTACATCACCACTCCATAGGGCCGAGCCGTAACGTTGGATGCCTGGGAAACCACATCGTGTCAGTATCATCGGCTCACGTCCTGCCTCCACCAGTCCTTCATACACGGTTTTGTTTACCAGCAAAGGATAAACGTTACGCACCTGTTCCCCACTCCACTTGCCGTTGTTCACGCGACGTCCCACCAAGTCATCGTTCTCAGGCTCGGTAGCGTCCTGCCACCAAGCATCAATACCTAATGGCAACAAGCGTTCGCGGAAATTCTGCCAATAAGAAGCGGCAGCCTCTGGATTGAAGAAGTCTATCCAATCGGTACCAGGGATGTAGTAGTTGTCACGCACCATCTGGCGTCCCACCTCTGAATTCTTATCTATCTTCGACCATACGCTAAGCATCAGTCTGATACCCATTTGGTGCAATGTGTCGGTCAAGGCCTTCGGGTCGGGATAATGCGCCTCGTCAAACTGCATCGAGTTCCAACCATACTTACCCCAATACTGCCAGTCTTGTACTATCATGCTGATGGGCATCCGCTCTCGTTTGAAGCGACGGGCCGTCTCAAGAATCTCCTTTGAACTATGGAAACGCTCACGACAGTGGATATAGCCCAGTGCCCACTTCGGCATCTGCGGGCATTCGCCGGTCAGTTCACGGTAACTGGCGATAATTTCATCGGCCGAACCGACGAAAACAGTATAGTCAACAGCTGTGGCAACAGGCGAGCGGAACACTGTCTGGTTCTTCACCTTGCCATAATACACCACAGGCTTGTCACCCCGCGTCAACTCTGCCGTCAGTGTATGGTGGCCTTTTTCCAGACGGACTATCTTTGATGCCGTTGGTGGCAACCACGTGTTCTGCATCTCTATAACCGCCTTTCCGTCAATACACAGGTTATGGCGACGAGCCATCTTCTGACCCACATCCAGTAAGAGACTGTAGTCGCCAGCCTCATCAATATCTATCGATGCCTCGAAGATATGACGCTCGCGAACCTCCCGTCGGTTGCCCTCGGTGGTCGTCACGTCAACCACATCAGACTTCTGACCTCTTACATCCGCCCTCTTACTGAGCGTCACACTCTTATCGCATGGATTAAACTCCGTCATTCCGTAGTTATTCCACAAAATGCCATAGCCCTTGCTGGATATCAGCATGGGCAGACTAATCTGCGTATTCACCTGCGTCAATCGACGTGACAGGCCGCGTACATTGCTATAGCCATCTTGAAACTGTCCCAAGCCAAACAGGCACTCATCCTTAGCCGATGCAAAGGTCAACGTTGCCTCACCATCATGAAAATGGTGGCCAGTGGCCGTAAATACGGCCCTGCCACCTTTATCCCTAATCACAATCTGTTGACGTTTACCGTCAACCCTTACTTTCACATTTTGGCTTTGGACTTCACTGTGTCTTACGTACAACCAGTCGGGCAAGTCGCTTGCTTGCTGTTTACCTTCGACATATTGTATGCGGACAGCATTACGTGCCACTTTATGCACCTGTAGTCGTCCATTGCCAAAAGGTTGCTGAGCGAAACACCCTGCAACTAATAGCCATAAATAAAAAGCTAAAAGTCTTGTTCTTAAATAATACTGTTTCATGCTGCAAAAATAGTTCTTTTTTCTGAGAATCTCTTTGCAGCATGTAACATAAACTTTACTTTTCCGCAATAAAGGCTATTCCATGCCAGTCTTGCAGTAAGTATTCATCGTTTTATCTGATAACCTTCTGGCCTTGTCTGATATAGATACCATGTTTCAGCGCCTTTTCGTTCACACGACGACCGTTAAGATCATAATAGTCATCCTTGAGAGATGGCTCTGAGGTAAGGCTACTGATGGCTGTTGGGTCATACTCGCTATCGTTGCTGAGGAAGACATCATCGATGACTATCTTGCCAGCATTCTGACTGCGGAATGCCATTTTATAAACCTGCGAGGGGTCCATGACCTTATTATTCATTTTCAGGTTATGCAGATCGATGACCACAGTGGTGCGGTCGCCAATCGCGTCACGGTAACCGACATTCTTGTTTGCTCCATACAGCCACACTTCGGCATCGATAGTCTGCGGTTCTTTCAGCTTCACAACCAGATACTTGTAGCCTGACCAGTCAGCAAAATGGGGATAGGTCCACGTCGTCAAACCATTACCTTGATAGGTGATGGTACGTGTACTCTCGTTGAAAGAGGCTTTGCTGCTGGGTACAAAGGTATAGTTGTGGAAGAGGAAGAAGGGAGGCTGCACTCCCAACGTGTAGAGGGCTTCGGCAGCATAGCGGCTACCCAGGACACGGTAGCCCCAAGCATTGAAGTGCCAAGGGTCGTTGCCATTGCCGGGACAGCCGTCAGAACTGACGACGTAGCTGTTAGGTATCACCGACGGCATACGTGCCACCTGCGCATTATGTGCGTAACATGAGCCGCCTTGATTCTGATACAAGGTCTCGCCAACGAAAAGGGGGACACTATCGGTACCTAACCCAAGGTCGGTCAACATGTCATTATAGATTTTCTTCACCATGTTCGGCCAGTTGCTGTCACCATTGTTCGAGCAGCCCTGGTGAAGCAGGATACCCTTGATGAAACCCACTTCCTGCGCCTTTTTGGCCATCTCGATGATGCGTCCGTAGGGATTGCTGCCATAATGGTTCTTAGCCAACGTCACCCACCACTCAGAGGGGTTGTCCTTCATTTTCTGCTGATACTTGTCCTTGTCGAACATCTCGATAGGACTACCGCCCATAGCCACAGGAATGACCCCCACACGGACGTTCTCGGGGAGACACTCGACCATTGAACGACCGAAATAGTCGCTGGGGCCCAGTCCACCATTAGGACTTACCAATGGCGGGGTAGCCGTGTACCATTGGCCCTTCGTACGTGAAGGACTGGTGAAGTTACACGTTGCCAACAGGCGGAAACGCTGATTGACGCCCGTCCTGTCGATAGATTCCGGCTGGGCATTACCTTCCATGTTCGACTGGCCGAAACAAATGTAGATGTAGAAATTCGGATCAACGTCGGCATTCGCTCCCAAGAGACGGGTGGCCAACAGCACCGCAATCAACATGAGTTTTTTCATCTTATCGTTCTTTTATTCTATCGTAATATCAGAGAAATACTGTTCGCGCATGGGCTTATGGATGCTATCACCAATGAGCGTCAACTGGTCTTCCAGTCGGATGTCGGCTGACGAAGCGCCAATCTTGACAATATATTTGCCAGGCATCACGTTCCAACGGCGTTCCTTGCCCTCACGACTGTAATAGCCCAACTGTTCGGTATATAGCTTGACACGGACAGTCTTGCTCTGTCGGGGTTCCAGCGATACACGCGCAAAGCCCTGCAATTTCAGAGGTGATAGGTGAGATGCGAGAGGTGTGTCTGGCGCTGGCGAGACGTATATTTGTGCTATCTCGTCGGCACTGACCTTACCCGTATTCTTGACTTCGAACGAGAGGTTGACGAAAGGCTCGCTGGTACGTACACCGTCCTCTATCGCCATGTGCTTATATTCAAAGGTAGTATAGCTCAGTCCGTGACCGAAGGGCCACTGGATATTGGATGGCTGATGCTTGGTATTAGACGACTGGGGATAGCTGTAGCAGACAGGCGTATAGATTTCCTTGCTGGGATAGCTGACGGCCAGTTTGGCTGACGGCGACACATTGCCAAAGAGAATGTCGGCAACAGCATGACCACCCTCTTCGCCCGGATACCAGGCCTGGATAACGGCAGCACAGCGTTCGGCCAGTCCGGAGACAACCTGCGCACGACCGCCGAACATGACTAAAATAACAGGTTTGCCCGTAGCCAGCAGTTCCTCGACATACTGTTCCTGTTCACCCGGCAGACGAAGTCCCTGACGGTCACGGTTCTCACCGCACAGCATCACATTCTCGCCCACGGCAGCAATGATGACGTCGGCAGAATCGGCCAACGCAAGAGCCGAATCCCTGTCGGCCACCTCACCAGCGTCCACCTTACGATGCAACAAGGGATATTCCCATGACCGTTTGTCACCGACATGCGAGAATTTGGTCTCTATCTCTTCCGTCCAGTCGCAACCACGGCTATACATCAGCGAATCGCCTGCAGGCAGACGGTCGCGCATACCTTCTAAAAGTGTAATGACATGCGGATGGTCGAGGTAGGTCTCCACCTTCTTCCAGAAATAAGTCATAGAGGGGAACGAGTAGTCGCCACACATGGCCCACATAGTATTGGCATTAGGACCAGTGAGCAAGATACGGAGCGAGTCGCCCTTCAAGGGCAGCAGATTGCTGTCGTTCTGCAACAGCACGATAGACTGCGTTGCAATATCGTAGGCTGTCTGGCGCTCTTCCGGGGTATCAAGTTTGATGTCGCCCTTGGCATAGAGATAAGGTTTCTCGTCAAACAGACCGGCACGATACTTATAACGCAGCACGTTTTTCACGGCACGCTCCAGCACCTCAGGCTTTACCAGTCCTTGGTCGATGGCATCCTGCAGATACTTGAAGTTGGCACCGAAGGGGAAATCAACATCACAACCACCATTGATAGCAGCAGCGGCCCGTTCTATGCTTGCAGCCTTGGCGTCCTTGTTCTTTGCAGGCAACTGGTCGATGGCCGTATAGTCGCTGACCACCATACCGTCGAAGCCCAGATAGCCACGCAGGATATCGTCCAGGATTTTACCGTTAGCCACACAGTGGGTATTCATGCCATTCGTGTCTGCCATGGCATGATAGCCCGGCATGACGGCACGGCTTTCAGCGAGACGGATCATGGCCTCATGAGGCATCAGGATATCTTCCATCAGTTCTTTTTCGGGTGCATCGCCACCACCGCCATAACCGAGGTAATGCTTGGAACAGGCACCAACGCCTTGACTCAGGTCGCCCTGCTGCAAACCTCGCACAAAGGCGACGCCCATGGCTGCCGAGAGATAGGCATCTTCGCCATACGACTCCTCAAGACGATTGAACGAGGGCGTACGACAGACGTCAACCATCGGCGACAGCGACAGCACACCACCCATCTTACGCATAGCAGTAGAAGTCTGAAAGGTCTTCAACTCAGCTAACTCGAGATTAAACGAACAGGCCTGACCAATCTGCTGCGGATAAATCGTGGCGCCACGGGTATTGACACCCGACAGCACCTCCTCATGGAACAAGGCAGGAATACCGTTGGGCGTCTTCGTCATCAACCACTCCTGAACGGCTGCCACACGGTCGCGCAACACATTAGGGTCCATCTGCTTCTGACTGGCATACTGCGAAAAATGGCCGATACCATTAGGTATCAGTTTGCGACACTGAGTGGTATCCAGCCGGCCCTGCTTGTCGAAGAGGTCGTCCATATACATGCTACGCAATTGGGCGATACGCTCCTCTTGGGACATGCGTTCGTAGAGCTCGTTGATTGTTTGTTCCATATCCATTTTTTCAGGCTTCTGGCAGCCCCATAACAGGGCCGCCAGAGCCATGATGACTATTGACTTCCTATACATCTTCCTGCTTCTTTCCTCTTATCTCTTCTATCTCTTAGTTGATCAGGAAGATCTTCTCCTTGCCATTATAGGTTACCTTCACTGTGGCACGGCCATCAACGATACGACTGTGATCGTACGAGATTGCACCCTTTGTCGCATTGCTGGTAACCCCAATCTTAGAATCTGCCTTCAGTGGTGCATAGAGTTGGTAGTGGTTGCAATCAGTATAACCGTTGGCATTGGTCGACATGATGGGCTGAGCAGGGATATTCAGCTTCTTGCCATCAACAGTGATGGTCACCTCAGGCACCATAGGAGCCGTATGGTCTGCACCCTTCGAGAAACTGATGCCGTGGAGGTCGAACAAACCCTGCGGACGCTGGGGCTGCTGGGGACCACGACGGCCACCAAACTGCGGACGACCCTGAGGCTGTTCAGGCTGCTTGATTTCTGGACCGTCCACCACAAGATAGATGGCGTGCTTACCCGTGAGACCCTCTACAGCTGGAACGGCTGCATAATACATCGATGTCCTACGTTCAGCAGCTGCGGGCACATCTATCACACCAATCTCCTGACCCTTCCAAGGATCATCGAGCTTGATGTGAATCTTAAAGGCGCCCTTGCCACCAGGCGTCAGATTGAGACCGATCGTAGTCTTGTCGCCAGCTTTAGTGCCCTCGAAAGCCTTCACGCCCTTGGTGTCCTTGTCAAGACCGCCAAAGCCGAAGTATTTGAAGCCGACGATGCCACCATTCTGAATACCGGCCAGGTCCATTGAGTTGTTCCATACGTCATGGTTGTCCTGCATCCACTGGTTGCTGTTAGGACCATACATAAAACAGGCCAGACCAGCACTATAATAATGATAAGGTGGCAGACCGAAAATCTGGAAGCCCTCACTGGTCACCTCAGCACCTGTATATTCATTGCCATCAGCAGCCTTTGCCGTCCACACATTATCCTTTGTATAGGGATCGTAGGCTGTAATCTTCACAACACCACCCTTGGCTACAGGTTTCTTGTCCCACGTAATCTTCACGGGAGCAACCATGGGCTGGCGGGCATTACCAAAGCCACGGGGAGGACGATGATAGAACACATACCACTGACCGTTAATCTCCTGCAGTGAACCGTGCGTGTTATGAGCAGCATTGGTAGTAATGAGCTTCGAACCGTCTTCGTTCAGCACGACACCGCGCGAGTCAACCAGCACACCGCCCGAACGCCATGGGCCGAGGGGAGAGTCACCGAAGGCATAGCGCAGGGCTGAGTTGGTGTTGCCCAGTCCATACTCCTTACCAGAGTAGCCCGAGAATACCATCACGTACTTGTTGCCAACCTGACGGATACTGGAGGCCTCGAAGAAGTTAAAGTCCAAGGGGTTCTGACCTTTGTAGAGTGCCTTATACTCGCTGCCGACTTTGTCAAGCAGACGACCGTCGGCGCTGCTGGCAGGAATGAAGGGGTCGATAGGCTCAGTACCCTCGCGCTTCGAGTACATGGTGTTCTGGTCGAGTTCGACAGCCGTAGAATGCTGGAAGCCATAGAACACGTATGCACGGTAGCCCTTGTCGTAGTCCTTATCCTTCTTATTAGTGATAGGTTCGATGAACACCGAGGGGTCGAAGTCAATCAGTGAACCGGGCAGACACTGTGTGCCGTCTGCCGTCAGGTTCACAGGTGTGAAGGGACCGTTAGGACGGTCGCTCTTGCAGACCATGGCGATACGGCGCCAACCACGACTGTGAGGATAGAGCCAATAGGTCTTCTTGCCTGTTTCACGGTCGATGGTGCATACCAGGTCGGGGGCAAACATCGTGTCCCACTGACCATTGACGAACCATGTAAAGATAGGACCCTCGTCACGCCACTGGCTGAGGTCTTCGACAGGTGCCGACCACATGCGGATATCAGGACCGCAATAGGCGGTATAGGTCACGTCATGCGAACCGATGATGTAGGCGCGCAACTTACCAGGGTTGTCGGGATCCTCAAAAACACGGGGCTCACCGTCAGGCAGGTGTTCCCACAAGGGCAGATAAGGGTTTTGCGCCCCTATGGGGCTAACTAACAGTGAACAGTGAATAGTGAATAATACCACTAAAAATGCTAATCTCTTCATTATATATTCAATTATCAATTATCAATTTTCTATTAGTGCTTCACACTTGTTTCTTCTCCAAACAGATACTGTGACTTATAGCCACCAAAGTCCACCACAATCTTCTCGAACACGATACCCGGATGTTGCGGACGGATGGTCAGTTCGTGCATATCGGATGTGCCAACAGGCAGTTCGACGACCTTCTCGACAATACGACGGGCCACAGCGGGGTAGAACTCCGAATACATGTAGGGTTGCTTGTCGAGGAGCGTCTTATTGAAGTTCACCGTCTGAGACTCAGAACCGTCCAAGCTGACAGTGTACTCATGACCACCCACGTTCAGGAAGTCGAGCGTCGACTTCACCACGACGTGAACCTTTACCGTGCCCTTGACGTCTCTCGGCAGACCGAAACGATAGGTCAGGCTTGCCTGACCGACAGGCTTGGTGTAGGGCGTCAGCGCCACAGCACTGCGCGTACGTCCATAGTCAGGATAGATGCTCCACTGCGTACCCTCGGAAGCCGTTGCAGTATAGTAGTGCTCTGCCTCCATAGCTACATACCCTACGGTAGGTGCATCGAAGGTGTAGCCGCCATTGACCATTGAACTTTCAATGCGGGTGGTCTTTGGCAACGTCTCCTGACGGAAGTTGTCGTTCCATGAGGTATAGCCGATATGCTTCTGAATCATCATACCATCCCACTTGCCCTTAGCCATTACCTTATTATAATATTGGCACAGCTGTGCGTCACGCTTGAAACACTTTTCCACCTTGTCGGCCCATTGGTTGGCATCAGGCAAACCAGCCTTAGCCGTATATTGGTTCATAGCCTGCGAATAGTACATATCATAGAGGTTGGCCATAGCCTGCACGGGGAACAGCAACACCTGACGGAAAGCATCGCGCGCCTCAGCAGGAACCTCGTCGAAGAGGCGCAGAGCACGGGTCTCCAGAGTCAGATAGTCATCCCTAACGCGCTTCCACTCACCGGTCGGCACATTATAGGTTCTGGCATCCAGCATTTCAGGTGTCACACGAGCCATATACTTACAGTTAGTGTTATAGATGTCGGCTGCCTCAACGGCGGTAGCCTCGGAGGCAGAAGCACCGAGCACTGTGCGGAAGAACGCACGCGTATGGTCGGTCACGTTCTGAAGGTTGTACTCCTTCGGATTCCAAGCCATATCCATAAACAGCGTGATGGGATACTCCATAGGTTTCAGGTCACCTACGTTCAGAATCCACATTCGCTGGATGCCGTGGTCGTAGGCCAGCGAGAGTTGTTCGAACATCTGCTGCGTCTGCGTGACATTGAGCCATTTTGTATTACGCGGTGCACCGACATAGTCCACATGATAGTAGATGCCCCAGCCACCCTTACGGGCGCGCTCCTTGGCATTGACAGGCACGCGACGGATATTGCCCCAGTTGTCGTCACTAATCAGTATCATCACGTCGTCAGGCACTTTGAGTCCGGCATCATAATAGTCCTGTACCTCCTTATAGAGTGCCCACACCTGCGTAGTCTTCTCAGCAGGCTTGCCCGTCACTTCCTTGATAATCTTGCGCTGGTTATTGATGATACGCTCCATCAGCTTCGTGTCGGCCTTGTCGCTCATCGCCTCGTCGCCGTCACCACGCATACCAATCGTCACAATATCCTCGGTACCCTTCATGCGCTCAATACCTTCACGGAAGAACTGGTCGAGCTTTTTCTGGTTGGTCTGGTAGTTCCAGGCGCCCCACTCGTTACGCTTACGGGCATACTCTTGGTGGTTGCGGGCCATAGGCTCGTGGTGCGAGGTACCCATGATGACACCCATCGCATCGGCGGTCTTCAGATTCTCGGGATCATCGGCATAGAATGCCCAGCCCCACATCGCAGGCCACATAAAGTTACCCTTCAGACGCAGAATGAGCTCGAAGACCTTGGCATAGAAGCGGTGGTCGCCATAGTCGGTACCAAAAGTATTCTTCACCCATGTCGTCAGACAGGGGGCCTCGTCGTTCAGAAACAAGCCACGAAACTCTACGGCAGGCTCTCCATCAGTATATTGTCCAGGCAATATACCTACATAGTTGCGCTTTGTTACGGGAACGTCCATCCACCAGTACCAGGGCGACACACCCATCTGGCGCGACAGTTCATAGATGCCATATACTGTACCACGACGGTCACTACCGGCAATAACTACCTGTCCGTCGATGGTGGTGACGATAAACTTCTCGCGCTTACCCTTCAGGTCAGCTAACTTACCGCTTTTCACCCATTGATCTATCTGCTTGTTAAAGCCCACCGTACCAATGAGAATGGTACCTTTGTCACTTGTCGTGGGACGGAAGCTCATCACATTTTGAAAGTCGTTCACCAGACTTGCTGCGGCTATCTTGACGGCCTGCGGCTCTGTGTCAGTGTAGGTTATAGTGGCACCTCTCAGTGCCACTGCCCCACCCTGGTCAGCAAACGTTACGAATGCGTCTGCTGCACTTAGCGACAATGTCGACAATAATAATAGAAAAATAGTTTTGATACGCATTATATCTTCATTTTACTTTTTCTTGAACAAATGAGGAATGAACTCATGCAGTCCACGACGCCAGGTCAGGAACTCATGGCCAGTACCCTGAGAGACAGAGGAGTCAACCTTGATGCCAAGCTGACGCAAGCCATCTACAATAGGCTGGCTCTTGATGAAGTCTTCAGAGCCCCAGTTCATATACATGTAGTGGATTTTCTTATTGAACTCATCAGCATTGGCAAAGACACCGTTGTAGGCCGTCTTCACGTCAAGACCGAAGATGGCACCGCTAAACGTACCGACCCAGGCGAACTTATCCATATTGTTGAACACAACATCGAAGGTCTGGTGACCACCCCACGACAAGCCTGCCATAGCGCGGTTCTCGCGGTCAGCTTTGGTACGGAAGTTCTTGTCGATATAAGGAATCAGGTCGTTCAGCAGCACGGGATAGAACGATGCGCCGTACTCACTCTGACCGGCACGGTTATTACCACCACGGAACGGACCCTTGATGTCACCGCTCTCCATGACCACGATCATAGGCACAGCCTCACCCTTGGCAATGGCGTTGTCCATAATGTGCTGCATCTTACCCTGCAGGGCCCAACTGGTCTCACCCTCGCCCATACCATGCTGCAAGTAGAGCACGGGATACTTCTTCTTACCAGTCTCATACTCTGCAGGCGTGTAAACCAAGGCATGACGCCACTCGCCGAACTTAGAGTTGGGGCTATGATAGTAGATGCTGCGCACCTGACCATGAGGAACACCTACCTGCGGACGGTAGTAGTCACCTTCTGGACCCTCGGGAACTTCGAGACCACCGGCCTCGCGGTTTGTGCCGAAATAGGTCTCACTGGCAGGATCGACGAAGTTCACACCGTCGATATTCATGAAATAATAGTGGAAGCCAACGGGCAGCGGATCGGTCACAGCCATAAAGCCACCACGACCGTCGGGCTCCATATCGTACTTCTTGCTGCAGATGTCCACCACAACCTTCTTGGCCTGAGGCGCCTGAATGCGGAAGTAAGCGCGACGCTGCTTGTCAATTTTCGGGAAATCATTGCTGGGGATGGCATTCTCAACGGTCACTGCATCGGCAGGAACGTCAATCTTCTTGATAGCCACAGGCAGATTCGTTGGACGCTTTGGTTCGAAACCCAGGTGGCGGGCCACAGCCTCACCATAACGGCAACCTAACTCACGATAGCCGGCAGCGTCGAAGTGCAAACGGTCTGGGCCGTTCGTGCAATCGTCAGACGAGATGACCTGACAGGTATGGATGGTCTGGGGCAGTTCGTCAATCTGCTTCTTACAACCGATGCAGACACCCTTACCACCAGCCTGAACAATGTTACCAACATAGAGGTTTACCTCCTCGGGCTTCAACTGCAGGTCGCCACAAAGGTTCTCATACACCTGCTTCACCATGCCAGCCCACTTGGGGTCACCGGTATTGGTCTCGCCCTGATGCATCAGGATGCCCTTGATGACACCGTCCTTTTGGGCTTTCTTGGCCAGTTCAACCAAACGCTTGTAGGGATTATTGTCGTAAGCCTGGAGCATGCCCTTCATCCAACCAGGAGCCTTTTTCTCAACATAATTCTGGATACTGTCGGGCAGGAAGCCCTTGATGTCAATACCACCAATAGCCACATGGATGACACCAATTTTGATATTGTTGGGCAACGAAGCCACGAGGGTACGACCAAACCAATCGGCAGGTGTCAGACCGGTATTCGGACGACACAGAGGAGCCGAAGCCTCGCACCACTCGCCCATCTTACGAGCAGGACGCTGGTCGGTAGCGGGGAAGTCGACGGCAGGCATCAACAGGAAACGAGGACCGGGACTAGCCAGGTCGACTGCCTCGGGACGGGCGTTACCTTCCATGTTTGACTGTCCGAAACACAGGAAGATGTAGAAATTTGGATCGGCAGTATCTACGGTCTGTTGTTCTACTACTGCCTTCTTTGCCGTTGCTTTCTTGGCTGCTTTTTTTTGAGCCAACACATTGCCGGGCAGCGCAAAGAGCAAAGCTGCCATCAGCATGGTTTCAAGTACTTTTTTCATAGTTTTTGCTGTTATGTTGCTAAATAATCACTCTTAAAGCAAAGCTTTCAGGATGCAAAATTACGAAAAAATTCCCACCCCTACGTCCTATTGATGTTTCACATTCTTTCGTATTTGTTACAAATAGAAGTTAGAGAAGTTAAGGGCGTTAGAAGAGACGGGAAAAGAAAGAGGGGTGACTCACGTCAGCCCTCTACTTAATACATACCAAAACTACTTAACTATAGTCTATTACCTAACCTAAAAAACAAGCTACAAAGATTATTCATTGTTAATAACGCTGCAAAGATACACATTATTTTATTAATTGGTTTTATATTGTGTAACACGGACTTTCGTTTTTGTAACAATATCTAATACACCATACATTTTACAAGTATCATGATACAAAAAAAGGACTCCTAAGAGTCCTGTTTTGCATTCTCAGCATCAATAGCCTTGATCTTATCGCGCACCAGCTGCACCTCATCTTTGAGCTTCTGTACCTTACGGTTCATCTCGTCAATGAGCGTATTACCCTTGCGACTGGAAGCATTGAGGAAACCGAGGTTATTTTCGTAGGTCTGTACCTCACTCTTCAGCTGTTCGTACTGACGCATCAGACGGGCACGCTCGCTGTCGAGGGCATTACCACCTCGCTCTGCCACCTGCTTCAGGTTGTCCTTGAACTTCGAAAGACGGCGCTTGGCAACACTGATATTCAAATCCTTATAGAGTTTGTCGAGCACGGCATGGTATTCGTCATAGAGTTTGTCCTTCTCTTTGAAAGGCACATGTCCAATACCCTGATATTCCTCAACCAACTTCTGGACACGCTCCTGCAGTCCTTCGCCAGCCTCTTCAGCAGCAGCCTTCAGACGAGCAATGACGTCGCGCTTCTTTTCCAGGTTCTGATACTCCTCGCCACGCTGGCCGAGACCAGCGGCGTTGCGGGCCTCAAAGAACTTGTTGCAAGCGCCGAGGAACTCCTCCCACAGCTGGTCGCCTAACTTCTTGGGCACCATGCCGATGGTCTTCCACTCCTTCTGCAGATTGATGAGCTTGTCAGATGTTGATTTCCAATCGGTAGAATCCTGCAGGGCTTTGGCCTTCTCGACGAGTGCACGCTTCTTGTCGGCATTCTCCTTGAAAGTATTCTTCAAACCCTTGAAGAACTCTGCCTTACGACCGAAGAAGTCGTCACAGGCCGAACGGAAACGCTCGAAAATCTTCACATTCATCTTCTGTGGGGCAAAACCGATGGTCTTCCACTCTGTCTGCAGGTCAATAATCTGCTTGGTATGCTTCTCCCAGTCTGCACCGGTCTTATTCTCCTCAGCAGCAATAGCCTCAATCTGTTCGCAGAGTTTAGTCTTGCGCTCCAGATTCTCTTCCTCCTTGGCACGCAGACCTTCGAAGTGCTGTTGATGACGCTTGTTGATGACAGTGGAAGCAGCCTTGAAACGCTGCCAGATTTCTTCACGCAGTTCTTTGCTGACAGGACCAATCTCACGATACTCTTGATGCAGCTTCTGCAACTGATGGAAAGCACTGATGACATCCTCCTCGTCGGCTAACTTCTCGGCAGCTTCGCAGAGTTTGGTCTTCAACTCCAGGTTCTTCTTGAAGTCATATTCACGTGCCTCGCTATTTAACTTCAGCAGGTCATAGAACTGCTCGACATACAACTGGTAGTTGCGCCACAGTTCATTGGCCTTCTCGGCAGGCACGTTCTTAATTTCACGCCACTCGTCCTGCAGGGCCTTGAAGTCCTTATACGACTTGTTGGCTTCCTCGGGCGAGGTAACCATAGACTTAATCTTCTCGATGATGGCCAGCTTCTTCTCCAGGTTGTCCTGTTTCTCCTGCTCCTGCTGACGGAACAACTGCTGACGTTTCTCACGAACGACAACCATCTCAGCCTTGAACGCCTCTTCGGTCTGGTCTGGAACAATCTGATACTGTTCAGGATCGCCACCGCCATCGATATAGGCTTTAAGCTGTGCTTCACGCTCAGCCACGTGCAACTTATAGAAGCAAGTCTTCAGATAGTCAACTTCGTCCTTCTGAGGTGCCTCTTCACCATGCGCCAACTCACGTACGCGCTCAAGCACTTCCTGCTTGGTCTCGTACTGCTTGCGTTCGGGCACGGGCTGCTCCTCAGCAGGCTGCTCAGCTGTTGCTTCTTCAACTACTGCTTCTTCAGCTACTGCTGCATTTTCTACTATGGTCTGTTCTACGGTCTGCTCCTCAATGGGAGTCTGTTCTTGAGAGTCCATCATCGTTTCAATACGTTTTAGTGAATGATAGGGTTAGTTCATACAATTATTCAGGCTTTTCGCCGAGATATTCGGCAAAATTAGCAAATAATTCTGAAACAACCTAATTTTTTTCAAAAAAAGTGACTAAATCAGTCGTTTATGCCTGAATACGAGCAACGAGAGCACAGAAATAATGACAGAAATGACAATGGCAACCACGAATCCGACAGGACTGTTTTCCATGCCATTGATGAGGTTCATGCCAAAGAATGAAGCCACCAGCGTCGGCAACATCAGTATGATAGTGACGGAGGTCAGCGTACGCATGATGGTATTCATATTGTTATTGATAATCGACTGGTAGGTATCCATCGTCGACTCCAAGATGTTCGAATAGATGTTCGTCGTCTCACGGGCCTGCGTCATCTCAATGTTGACGTCCTCAATCAAGTCGGCGTCCAACTCGTCAATCTGCAACTTGAACTTCAACTTCTGCAACAGATTCTCATTGCCACGAATGGAGGTGGTGAAGTAGGTCAACGAGTCCTGCAGGCGCGACAGTCCTATCAGGCTCTCGTTGTTCACTTCCTTGTCAAGGTTGCGCTTGGCCTTGTCAACCAGCATCGATATCTGCTTCAGACGCTTCAGATACCACACGGCACTCGAGAGGAACAGGCGGAATATCATATCAACATGGTCGGTGAAGCCCACCCCCCGCTTCTGCTGGAAACTGACAAAGTCAATCATCATATTCGTCTCGTAGAAACAGACGGTAATGGTGACGTCGCGTTTGTGGATGATACCAAGGGGCACGGTAGTATACGGCGTGCGCGAGCGTACCTCTTTAACATAAGGAATACGCAGGATTATCAACATCCAACCGTCGTCGTACTCGTAACGGGCACGCTCGTCAGTATCGCTGATGTCTGAGAGGAAGTAGTCGGGAATCTGAAACTGCTCTTCCAACAACTTCTGATCTTCTTCTGTCGGACACGTCACCTGTATCCAACTGTTGGGCTGCCATTCATTAATCTGGGTGAGCCCGCCTTGGGTGTTCCAGTAAGTCTTCATTGTGCTAATCCTTCTTAAATGATTGACAATTGATAATTAATAATTTAGCGGCAAGAGGATTAGCGGTCTTGCCTGCTATCCTCCGGCCTAAAACTTGTTACTATTCGCCGGATAATCGTCCATAATTTTGTTACTTTAATTGTTTATCGGCTGCAAAGATACGAAATAATTTAAAAGAAAAAAAGTAAAAAGGTAAAAAAGTAAAGCACCATGCCTCATTTTTTACCTTTTCACTTTCTCATCTCCTCACTTTCTCACTTTTTCTCAGGCACGTCTTCCAGCGTCTTCTTCAGCAACTGCCAGAAGGGTGCAACGGTCTCAATCAGGGCACGCTCAGTGGTAGTGTGTGGCGACTTCATCGTAGGACCAAGGCTGACCACATCCAGCCAAGGATACTTCCCTAAGATAACGGAGCACTCCAGTCCTGCGTGGTCCACCTGAATAATGCCGTCCTTACCGAACAGTTCCTTATACTCTTTTAATAATAGGTGTAGGATTTCTGAGTCGGGGTTGGGATCCCAGCCGCCATACGAGCCTGCCGTCTCCACCTTCATGCCTGCCATCGAGAAGCAGCTCTCCAGCATCGTCACGACATAGCCTTTCATGTCCTCACGACTCGAACGGGCCAGAATCTTGATGCTGGCCTTACCCTCACCAATATTGATGATAGCCAGGTTCGATGAGGTCTCTACCACACTGGGATAGGCAGGAATAAAGCGGATGACGCCGTCGTGACAAGCGAAGATGGCATCCACCAGATTGTCCTGAATCTCGACGGGCACCTCCTTCTTCGGGGTCTCCACGTCCTCTACCAGCACCTCGATACCCTGCGGCTCAATGAGCTTGAACTCGTCGTTGAAGGTCTCCTGCCAGTCGGCAGCTATCTCCTTCACCACAGCAATATTCTCCTTCGGCAGCGTCAGAACGGCCTCAGCCTTGAAAGGAATGGCATTACGCATGTTGCCACCATTCCACGATGCCAGGCGAGCCTCCGTCTCAGCAATGGCCTCGCGTACCACCTGTACCAACAGTTTGTTGGCATTACCGCGGCCCTCGTTAATCTCCAGACCGCTGTGTCCGCCACGCAGGTTCTTCACCGTCACGCGGACGGCAGCATCCTCAGCGTCGGTATCCACCTCCTGATAGTCCAACGTAGCGGTCACGTCGATACCACCAGCCGAGCCAATCACAAACTTGCCCCAATGCTCCGAGTCGAGGTTCAGCAGGATATCGCCCTGCAGCTCACCCTCAGGCAGTTCGTTGGCACCATACATACCCGTCTCCTCGTCACGCGTAATCAGCGCGTCAATAGGTCCGTGCTTCAAGGTCTTATCTTCCATAATCGCCATGATGGCAGCTACGCCTAAGCCGTTGTCAGCACCCAGCGTCGTACCCTTGGCCTTTACCCACTCACCGTCAATCCACGGCTCAATGGGGTCAGTCTCGAAATTATGCGTAGACTCTGGCGTCTTCTGCGGCACCATGTCCATGTGAGCCTGCAGAATGATGCCCTTCTTGTTCTCATAGCCTGGTGTGGCAGCCTTGCGGAACACGATGTTCCCTGCAGGGTCCTTAAAAGCCTCTACCCCAGCCTGCTTACCGAAGTCAAGCAGGAACTGCTGAATTTTCTCTAAATGTCCGCTCGGACGCGGTACCTGTGTCAGTGCGTAGAAGTTCTTCCAGATGCACTGTGGGTTCAGATTCTGAATTTCATTCATCATATTGTTAGTTTAAAGGTTATTTCGACGTGCAAAAGTACGAAAAATTTTCTATTTAACGAAGGAAACAGCAAAAATTATCACGATGGCACCCCCCATCCGTTCCAGAAAGGCTCCTGACTTCGGCGATGCGTCACCCTGCTCGCACGTGCGACAATTAGCCAATTCTGGTAATTTCGGATATGCTCGTCAGTAGAAATATCAATTTTTCTTTTTCTATTTGATGGATTTTTTATACTTTTGTGGCGGATTTCACATACTCTACCCAAGGTATACCCAAGGTGTACCCAAGGTGTAGCCAAGGTCAAAAGACTAGCATTACCTTGGATAGAACCAGAGTACTGCTTGAGTAGTGTATGGATAGAGTGAAGGAACAAGTTTGTTAGTAATCGCCATCCTTAATGCGTTCCCAATATTCTTGTTTGACTACTTTGGCGAGAAGATAATCAGTGACAGTAAAGATTCATGTTAAAAACGCGGATGGCTCAGCAGGATATATATACTGAAATTTAATCAAACTATACCCTCTATACCCCTTTCGTTTTTAACTTGCTTGTTGATAGGCAATTAGTTCAGGGTATAGTTGCTAAAAACTATACCCCAACTGTACCCCAACTATACCCCTTATGCAAAAACGTATGGACTGCTTTTGCGCCTACGCGAGCGGTCGTTTGCGTAGGCGCAAACGGTTGTTTGGGCTAACGCAAACGCTCGCGAGAAGGCCTCTCTTCCCCTGCGCAAAGGCCTTCTGCCCCCTTTATGCTTACTATACCATCCCTGTTTGCTTACTTCAGGGCATCGACACGTGCCTGCAATCCATATAGATCATTGAAAATGCAATTAGGTGTTGAAAAACTCGATAGAAAAGTTAAATCAATGAATGAAATTGATACTTTTTCGGGCAAACAGAGCTGAATATCAGAGAAAAATGTTACCTTTGCAGCCAAAGGTTGCGTTGTTTAAAAACAAGGCCGAAAATTATATTTATTATGGAGATAAGAATATGGCAATACCAGTTACAAATATCCCGGTGCTGACAGGTGAGGTGGCAGAACGCTTCATCGAACAGTGCGAATACAATGCCAAGCATCTGGCGGGGTCAGAATATCGTGGCGAGTTTGAGGACATCTATAAAGATATTATTGCACGCTCACCGTTTCTGCAGAAATGAGAATCACCGACTTGAAGTTTGTGCCACAAGGCACGCCAAGACTGAATATCGAGACTTTCGACTGTGGTCGGAAATCTGTCAATGATTTCTTCCACAACGAGGCTCAGGATTACCAAGACGAGCTATTTGGCAAAACTTACTATTTCTGTCTGCCCGACAATCCCTCAGAGATTGTCGCAGGCTTCACCGTAGCCAATGCCAGCATCTTCACCAAGCGTCTGCCCAATGCCCGCCAGAAGAAGATAGGCCGCGAGGTACATCATGAGAAGGGACTCATCAACTATCCCTCCATCCTCCTTGCCCAGCTTGGCGTAGATGTCAAGTACAGAGGATTGCATCTTGGCCCTCAAATCATCGATTTCGTGATGCATTGGTTCACGTCGTCTGACAACAAGTCGGGTTGCCGCCACCTCATAGTCGATGCCTACGACGAGCCGCACCTGCTAGAGTTCTACCAGCGCAACGGCCTTAACCTGTTCTTCTCTTCCTTGGAGCAGGAAATGGAATATCGCAACTGGGACGTAGAGAAAGACGGACGATTGGAGACTCGTCTCATGTTCCGCGACATGATATTGCTCAAACGACCTTCTATCCGATAATACATCTCTGCCTGCAGTATGCTACTAGCGAAAAGATCATGGGGACAGGTTTTTGAATGAATTCGGTGAATTCACTTCAAAAACCTGTCCCCATGATCTCCGCACCCGCCACTGCCTCACCGCTGCCTTCGCCATGCACGACACGCTGGCCCGCAAGGGTGACATGCACCTCACCGACTTCTCGGAATACGTGAAAGGGTGAAAAGGTGAAAAGGTGAAAAAGTGAAAAGGCTGCGCATCAAAACAACGCGCAGCCTTTTTTCACCTTTTCACTTTTTCACTTTTTCACCTTTACCAGCTACTCTTCTCTGTCGAAATAGAAGCCGCCAGAGCGCATGAAGAGCGGGTACATCTCGACGAACGTATTACTTGTTACTGTTTCCCAAGGATATTCGTCCTGTGTTCTCTTGGCAACGATGTTCACCCTGAAATACAGTTTGTCGGTCTCCCAGTCCTTGATGGTGTATGACCACTTCTGCGGATTGCTCCAATTGCCCCAGGTGGTTCCCTTGTTCTTACTGAACCTGTTGGATATTGTATATACGCCATCGGTGGAGAAGGTGACGCGTCGATCCCAGTATTCTCCCAGGTTGTCGGGGCCGGAATGGCTGAACCAGGAACCGGCAAAGAGTTTCGCCAGGTCATTCAGCTCATAGGGGCCTGCTGCCTGCTTCACCACGACGGGTATGCAGAACCACGTTTCGGGCTGTTTTTCATTCTCATCATTATAGAAATAGACGAAGATGGTGTCCTTTGTGGCTATGGCCGTGGGGTTAGGCTCCATGGTGACATAGTATTTGTTTACGTACCTGTTTGGCGACTGCCAGTCCTGATCACTGGGCTTGCCGCACTTCAGCCTGCTGTTGGCATACTGGCTTTTCTTCACGGTGCTCCACTGATAGTCGCCCCAGAAGCGCTGGAAGCACAGGGCGCCACCCTCGGCGGGGAACTCTAACAGGGTGATGTCGACCGAGGCATTGCCAGCCTGCTTGAAGTCCTGCGTCACGCTGACGGTCTTCTCAAGCTTGATGCTCTGGTCCTTGTTAAAGGTGGTGAAGGTCACGTCGGCCCTGCGGTTGGCATTGCTGTCGTTGCGGCTGATGTTCACCACGTAGTCCGTACCATTCCACTCACCTGTGAACCACGGCTTCACACCATTGCCGAAGTCAATGGTGGCAGTGGTCTCATACTTGTCCTCTGTGCGGTCCAGGTTATCGGCCACCGTGAACTTCTGCTTGTTGGCATCGGCGGCTGATACAATGGCTTCGGGCTGGACTATCATCTCTGCCGGCACGGTGTACGACGCGAAAGGCGAGCCGAGTACCTCGTACTTACGCAGCAGCTTCACCGTAGGATAGACTCGCACTTCCTTGCCACCGCCGAACTTGGGCAGCTGCAACTCATAGCTCTTCATCTTGTCGGCCCTGTAGACATCGGTTGCCCAGAGCGTCGAACCCAGTTGCTTGCCGCTCTTGGTATAATAGGCAGAGAAGCCTACTGGCGGATAGAAGAAAGCCGGGCGGCTGATGTCGACCGAGGCCGTGGGTACCATGTCGTTGCTGAACCTCAGCTTGGTGTTGCTGAACTTAGGCACCAGTCCACCCTCAAACTTGATGTCGGTGTCGAAGCCAGTCCACTTTGCCACATCGCCTTGGTCAATGAGCGTCTTGGAGTAGCTCCAGTTCTTCCATGTACTCTTTTCATCGAGCTCTGCCACAAAGTCACACTTGTAATAGGGTCCGAATACCAGGGAGCCATCGCGGTTCAGTGCGTCGTACAACGGTGTGGGGTTGGCTATCATGAATGCAGGCAGTATAGCGGGACAGGTGGCTATCAGGTAGTCCTTGAAATCGAGTGAAGCTGTCACCGATGCCTTCATGCCTGCTTCGAAGCGGAAGCCCGCCTTTGCAATGCTTTTGTCTATGAGTGACAGGTAGACGCCAGCGTAAGGTCCTACAGAGATGGTGGCGGTGCCAGTGAACGACGAGTTGGACTCATTGGCCAGCACATGGAAGGTCTCGCCATGGTTGGACACTTCGCCATCGTAGTAGCTGTTGTTGTACTGTACCATGTGGTAGGCACTCGTTGTCAGCTTGCGGTGCACACCCAGTTCCACTTTTCCGCTGATGGAGCTGGTAAGGCCGAAATCTGCCTCTATGAAGAAGGGCGTCTTGGGAATCCATTTCTTGACTTTCGTCTTTCCCTTGGCCATTTGTATGTCAAACTGTCCAGCCACCTCGCCGCTTACGTCTAAGTCAAACCAGAAGTTGGTCTCTAATCGCTGGATGCAGTCGTAGTTGAAGGTCAGCGGCCAGCGTACGGCCAGGAACACTCGCTCAAGGAGTGTCTGGGAAATACCCGTGCTCAGTTTTCCGTTGCCTTTCAGCTGCCATTGCTTGCTGAGGGCGTATGGGAAGTCGCTCAGGTTGCTCAGGTCTATGTCCACCCTTACGGGCTCAAGGTATATCTCATCCTCGAAAGGCGTCTCGCCACGAGTGATGCGTGCGCCACCTTCCTCGGACGATCCCCTGACGGCAGCCTTGCACACCCAGTGCTCAAAGAGATCAGCGAAGGCTGGTGTCTCGCAGTTGACGGTAATGCCCTTTGTCCCGTTCTGGACGTTGGTCACCCGTCCGAAGAATCCACCCGGCAGAAGCGTGTAACTGTCGGTGGTCACGATCTTGTCGCCCACACGGGGTATCATGGCCTTCGGTGTGTTGGCTGCCAGGATGATCATCCTGGTGGAGTCACTGCCAATGACGTAGTTCCACAGGTCGCTATGTGTGGTATGGGCCACGTCCTTCTTGTAGACGGTTTCCGGGGTGATGAAGGTAACCGAGTCGATGGCCGAGAGGGGAATGCGGTAGAGGGTGTCTAAGGCATAGACCTCCTGCACCACGTAGTCATTATGCTCAACGCCGCAGGTATCTATGCAACTGTACTCTATGCGGTCGATGTCGGCATAGAAGAAGCCGTTGAAGCTACCGTCGTTGCGGTAGATGTAGAGAGCATCCTGAACGGCCTGTGCCTGTGTGGCCTGCGTGCCGAGGAACGACAGCAGGGTGGCCAGCATATATATAAATAATGTACGTAAGTGTTTCATCGCTTCATGATTTTATAGGTGATGGTATCGGCCTTGACAATGTAAACGCCCTTGGGCAGAGAGGCGAGGCTGAGGCGGAAGGTGCCTTGACGCTGCGCCTTGAGTTCTCGTACGATTTTGCCGTCGGCAGTATAGACAGCAACGGAGGCGCCCTGCTTGAGCTGGCTGAGGACGAGTGTGCCGTCCTTATAGCTGACTTCCGTCGGGTTGGAGGCCTCTTTATCCAGATCATCAATACCTGTGGGATCGGTGTTCACATAGGTAAAGTTGACCACGTCGGAAAGGGCAAAGGTGACATCGGCCCGTGTGGAGGTGATGCGAAGATTCTTGCCTTCAATCTTCACCTTGGGCTTGTCCTTGAGCACAAACTGGGTCTTGGCACTATTCTTGGTCAGCACCACGAGCGTCTGGCCTAAAGTCTGATCGCCGGGGCCGGGGTCGGGATTATAGCCGTCACCCTCGCCAGCCGTAGGAGGCGTGAAGAGGTAGGCCTCCTTCGATGGCTGATAATTGCCGTCGATGCTGCCACCTGTGCAGGCCAGGCTGCCATCGGCCATCAATGTCCACGAGCCTTGCATCAGGTCATAGCTGAAACCAGGTGCCGAGGCAATAGTCCATTCATCTGTCATATAATTGAGGCTGATGATATGCAAGGTCTGGTTATTCCCCTTGCCTGAAGCCCCCAGGATATAGATCTCATTCTTTTCCTCATTGGCGAAGACACCGCCACGATAGGATATCTCCTCGTTTGTGACGGGGTGGCGCGACGGGATGTCAAAGTCGCCGAAGATATAGGTTATGCCATCCTCCACACAGTAGAAGAGCAGCACATGGCGGTAGTTGTTGCCAGAGACACGCATACGTGCCAGTACGAGATAATAGTTCTCGCCGCCTGAAGTGAAGTGATAGTCGGAAGGGCGGATGTCATGGGGCAAAGTAGTGGGAATCACATCCTCAGAATAGGGCGTGCTAACATATTGAGTAGTACCGGCCTTGACATCATAGTAGTCAGCCACCCAGCCACGAGAACCGTCTTCGTATGTATATAGGGGCCGCTGTTTTCCTTCGGGGTCGTATGCGGAGAACGATATGATGTTACCATTCTCATCCGGGAAAAGATAGGGATAAGAGCGGGCGTCCATGTCACCCACGGAAGTAAACGACGAACCGTTGAAATAGTCCATTACATTGTCCTCACCATACCAGTTGCCGCTGACAAACACCTTTCCTCCGACACAGATGGCTTTGGACAGGGCACGAGCCACCGAAAGACCTGGGCCAACGTTGAATCTGCCGCTCTGAGGGTTATAGATGTCAACGGTTTTGGTCTGGCCGACACCTTCCTTCTTAGAGAAGCCACCACCAACCATGATGCGGCCGTCATTCAGGATAACGGAAAAAGCACCGTCGTGAGTGGAACTGATATCAAGGCTCTGCCAGACACCCCTATGGAAGACCTCTGCGCTCTTTGTGGGGGTGAAGCCGGTGGTATGACCGCCCACGGCAATGAGATCGTCGCCAGCCGAAAAAGTCTGATGCATCAGGCGGGGGACTTGCATGTCAGGCAGTTTCACATACTTCAGCGTGGCAACAACCCCCATCTTGTCGCTGGGAGCACGCCTTACACTCATAGGATTACCAGTTTTTTTCTGGACAGATTGGGCTCTTTTCAGTTTGCCGTCTGCCAACTTGTAGGCAGATGGCTCTGCAGCCTGAATGACAAGGGGCCAGACCATAAGAGCGATGAGAATCAATTTCAGTTGTTTCATTTCCTTTTTTTGTTTTAGGTTTTAATAAACAGTTTAATATTTGCGAATGAGGGTAAGGCCATCGCGCAGGGGGAGGATGACCTGCTCGGTACTTGGGTCACAGACTACGTGGTCGTTGAACTGGCGAATGCCCTGCGTCTGTGCATCGTGGTCGTATGCGGGGTCAACCACATGACCATCCCACAGCGTGTTGTCGGCTATCATGAATCCTCCAGGCCGGAGCAGAGGCAGTAGTGTCTCGTAACACTGGATGTAGGTGCGCTTGTCACCATCGAGGAAAATCATGTCGAACATGATGCCTAACTTTGGTGCCTCGATCAGTGCATCGCCTATGCGGAAGTCCACTTTTGAGGCTACGGGCGACTGTTCTATCCACGGGCGAGTGAAGTCCTCCATCTCGTCGTTGATCTCGAAGGTATAGACCTTGCCGTCATCATCCAGCCCCTCAGCCATGGAGAGAGCAGAGTAGCCACTGAATGTGCCTACCTCGAGGATGGCCTTGGGACGAATCATCTGCACAAGCATCTTCAGCAGCCGTCCCTGCAGGTGTCCACTGACCATCCTCCCGTGAAGAGAATAGAGATTGGTAGCACGCCAAAGCCGGTAGAGGTATTCCGGCTCTGGTTCAATGTGCTGGAGAAGGTAGGATTCTAGTTCATAGTTCATAGTTCATAATTCAGAGTGCAGAGTGCAGAGTGCAGAGTTCATAGTTTGGTTTAATGCGCATTGAGGATGGCTTCTATGCCTAAGCGGTAGCTGTCGAGTCCGAAGCCGCAGATGACTCCGAGACAGGCACAGGAGATATAGGAATGATGGCGGAACTCCTCGCGCTTGTGGACATTGGATATATGGACCTCTACAACAGGGCAGCGCAGC
>JAEEGI010002771.1_pt1 | contig 42383 bp, 43 predicted proteins | sample 8958751 | NCBI WGS metagenome assembly JAEEGI01 (sample SAMN16246545, study PRJNA631951) | gut metagenome | biome: gut microbiome; feature: rumen; material: KS-attached | host: Bos | place: Iran: Karaj | collected 2018-10 | reverse complement strand
TCAGCGCCCTGGTCTTGTTCTCAATGTGCTCTTTCTCAAGCTTTATGAAGCACTGCGTATTAAACTGCAGGTTGTTCCATATCAGCTCATATCCCAGTATCGTGGTGTTCTTGAACGCCCTCAGTCCCTCCTGGGCAATGGTAGTATGATCCTGATGAATATCATGCAGGCTCGGCATAAACACCAAGTCAAAACTATTTGCCTTCTTGAGCTTTATAAGGTCTTCCAGTATCTCCTGACGGGCATAGTTAAGTTTGCGTACCTGATAATTGTGGACTATCAGGTTTTCCTGAGCCACTCCCAGCACAGTCGTTGAATTCCTGACCTCCGTTTTCAGTATATCGCGTGGGAATCCCACAGGCACACTCGCTTCCGCAGTGGAAAACGCCACGTATGTAACTTTCTTTCCTTCAGCAATAAACCTGCTGATAGTTCCGCCCAGTCCAAGTTCTCCGTCATCTGTATGCGGAGCCAGTACCAGGATGTCTTTAAAGTTGTTTATCATTTCTAAAACAAATAATTTCAAGCAATCACTTATCCTTGCCCTTCAACTCCTTAGCCGGATTCCCCGCCACCACGCTCCCGGACTCGACATTCCGGATAACCACAGCTCCAAGCCCTACGAGTGCCTCATCCCCTATCACGCTTTGTTCCTTGACTGAAACATTCGGTGCCAGCCAGGCGTTCTTTCCCACACGTGTTCCACCGCCCAAAGACGTTCCGGCAATAACGAACGCCCCTTTCATAATGTGGCAGTTATGTGCTACGTGCACCAGGTTATCAATCTTCACATCATCCTCAATCACTGTATCTCCCAGTGTTCCACGGTCTATGGCGGTATTCGCCCCCACATATACCCTGTCGCCGATTACCACCTTCCCGAAGTGCGGAAAATGCACCGGATTCCCAGCAGAATCCCTCTCAAACCCGAATCCGCTCTGGCCTATCACCACGCCTGATTTAATCTCACAGTCAGATCCGATCACAGACCCTGAATCCACCGTCACAGATGAATGCAGCACAGTCCGGGCCCCAATCTTGGACCCGGAAGACACATAGCAAAACGGCCCGACGACGGCACTCGGATCCACCTCTGCTCCCTCCTCCACAACAGCAGTCGGATTCACACTTCCAGCCCCACAGACCGGCTCAAAGAAACGAGCCAGCACCCGGATATAGTCCAGACGAGGATTGGAAGAAACTATGTAAGGACACAGGAGTTTCCCTGAAAATTCAGGAGTCACAATCGCCAACACACCAGGGCAATCATTCAGCAAGTCAACATACTCCTGCTTGAACTTCTTTGCAAACACCACCGCCCCGGGAAAACAATTGCCAATTCCGGAAACCCCCGTTACCGGCAAATCCGGACGGCCACAAAGTTCCAGTCCCAGAAACTCCGCTATTTCTTGCGCATTCATATCCTAATTTCTATAAACGAACAAATATAATCAAAATATTGCCACATAATGAAAAAGCCGACCCAAAGGGTCGGCCTCCAGAATTCTCAACCTAAATCAAAACCTACACAACAATCCTCACAGAGATATCTTCCGTCTGAGATCTTTGATAATCAGCGACGGCTTCTTCACCCTCTCCCAAAGCTTAAGCAGCATCAGTCCGAACTTATGGTTCCCCAGCCAGCAGTCAGCCCTCAACCGGAACCGTAATCCAAAACTCCCATACTCCCGGGCCTTCTCCATCCACAGCGGATACTGTTCCTTAAACCCCGCGTTATACCTTGCATACCAGGCATATAGATATGCAAACCGCTTCCCGTAATACATCACCTCCTCCCTCTCAAACGCCGGCGTAATCCTATCCACCACAAAACGATAGTTCTTGGAATAGCTCTCCGCCTTCCGGATATTACCCGCAGCAGTTACTATTGAATCCCCTCTCTTCCTGTAATAATATGTGGACTCAGAAACAAAACTTACCCTTGAAAGATGCTTGAGCAGAAGAAACGTCCACGGCATATCCTCATATATCACCCCTTCTATAAACCTCAACCCGTTTTCCATAAGGAAAGACCTCTTAATCAGCTTATTCCATGCCGCCACTACCATCTGCCTGTGCTTATAATAGCATTCCCTCACCTCCTTATTCCCACAAGCTTCCGCCACTGCAACATTATATGACCTTCTCTTGTATTGATGGCCTGTCCTCTCGGCTCCCTGCACCATTTCCACGCCACCACCAACAACCACCCCCTCACCCTCAACATCACCCTCAGCATCACCCTCAGCAACACCCTCAGCACCCTCACCCTCAACCCTACTAGCAAGCAGCTCAATGCAATTCTCTGATATTTCATCATCACTGTCCAGGAAGAATACATAATCCCCCGTAGCATGCTCCAGCCCCGCATTCCTTGCCGCAGAAAGCCCCCTGTTCCGCTCAAACCTCACCACCTCAAACCGTATCGGCCCCTTATATGCAGCAATCATCCCCAGAGCCAGCTCCATACTCCTGTCACTCCCGCAATCATCCACCACCACGCACTCCAAACTACCGGTATATGTCTGATTGATAACACTTCTCAGGCAATCCTCAATATATGCCTCAACCTGATAAACAGGAATAATAATCGATACAGAAACACTTATCCGCACCATGGTCATCCAATATTAGTAGCGATAAATACTTATAAAATAAGCCACCCCGAAAGGTGGCAAGCCTTAGCCTTTTTCATCTAAGGGGGATAGTTTTACAAATATAAGATTTTTCTGAAATAGAAGAAATAGAAAGAGCCCGAAATCATCAAAATTACAGCACTTTTCCTAATGCAATTATAAAAACTAAACTTTACTCCACCTCCTTTTTCCCTACATTTTTATTTTGCCAGTATAAATTGTAACTTTGAAGAACAGCCAGTTAAATAAGAATCAACACTGCACATATATGAAAAAACTCATCCTGACACTTGCAGCAACTCTCGCTATCTCAGTCTCAGCGACAATAACCGCAACTGCCCAATCAAAACCCAACCTCACGGACAAGGAACTTTACAACGCCGTATGGGCCATGGGGCAGATGTATCCCGATGGTTTCACCCTGGATATCAACACCATGCGCCAGCCAACGGAAGGCATCGTTGTATCTTATGAAGCAACCCAGAACAGCTTCGACCGCAAAAGCATCCCAAATGTTGTCAAGCACGCCAGAGAGCATAACGGCTATGTAGGCGGCTGGCTCAACCCGGAGAACGGCAAGTATTACTTCGACTCCAACCGCATCTTCCCGGAAGACAGCCTCGCCGCAGCAGTCCAGTTTGCCAGGGACAACGGCCAGCACACGGTCTACATCGCCTCCAAGGGCATCAACCTCTGGACCAACTACGAGCAAAAAGATATCCGCATCATCCTGGACGCAGACCTCGGCTCCTCAACAGACGACCTCTTCGCCCTGATGATGCTCTACCGCTATATGGATATGAAACGCTGCAACCTGATCGGCATAATCGTGGACCGCATGGGACGTGCCAACGCAGACATTGCAGACATAATGAACAACTTCTACGGCTATCCCAACATCCCTATCGGCCTGGAAACCGAAGGCATCCCTAACCCGCACGTTTTCATCTCCTACCACAACCTCCCGTACGCCCGCTCCACAGACGCCCAGCCTATGTTCAAGCGCACCGTTGGAGACACCGGCACCTACCCGGAAGCCTACAAACTCTACCGCAAGCTCCTTGCAGAATCCCCTGACAAATCCGTCACCATCGCCTCCATCGGCTTTGTAACCTCCCTGGCAAGACTCCTCCAGTCCGGCCCCGATGAATACTCCAACCTCACCGGCGTAGAGCTCGTCAGGCAAAAAGTCAACACCATCTATGCTATGGGCGGCGTCTTCGGCGATGCCGTTGAACCTGACTACAACTTCAAAGCCGCCATCGATTTCTCCCTCAAGTTCTTCGAACTCTGGCCAAAGGATGTGGACATCGTCTTCTCCCCTGGCGAAGTAGGAGACCCTCTGGACTACCGCCCTGAAACTGTCATCAGCGATATGAGCTGGACAGACCTCCACCCGATCAAGTGGACCTACCAGTACCTCAACTGCGACACCGGCCAGAAGATGTGGGACCCTCAGGCCGTCATCAACGCCGTGGAAGGCGATGCCCTCTACAAGCTTTCCCCACGCGGCTTCGTTACTCTCACACCTAACGGAGAAACCCTCTTCACCCCAGACCCTAACGGCAACTGCCGCTACCAGTACCCTGGCGACCCCGTCTGGTGCGACCTGGTCCTCAAGTACATCCGCACCATGGCCATCCAACACTAGAACCTATTGCGACAGTTGTCATAAAGCAAATAACAAACAAGAAGGCCAGCGGATCAATCCGCTGACCTTACATTTTTGTATTTTTTGAGTTTGTGAATAGTGTTAGTAACACCTTATTAAATCGGATTAATACTATCAAGTATAGCACAAAAAAATTATAATCGTCGGGTTTTACGGTCAATCTCCTTACCTGCAAATTGTAATATTACATTACCCAGTTTAAATAGATCAGTAGAATAAAGCAATGGACCATTAATGTCTGTTCTATAATTAAATGAGGAATTATATATGGCTGTCTTTATTAAAGCAGGCATAATCAGATAGTTAAATCCGCCACTAATTTTCCAATTTACATATGCTTTGAAAGACTCTTTAGATTTAACTTCCGAATCTTTAGGCACTTCCCTATAGATATGATAGTATAACCAAATCTCAAGAGAAGGATTGCTTTGAGCTATATTCCAAATAGAATAGTTATGGTTTTCATTCTGTTTGTCACAAAATGACCTTAATAATGCAATCTTACCATCCTCTGCCCAAGTGTCAGTATCCACGACAAACCAAACTAAATCATTTTCATTTGGTTCTAGCATTATTGGATGTCCTTCATCGATAAAGAGTGAGGAAGCTCGCTCCAACAACTTTACGGGATCAGATTTATGATCCTCTGGAGGGAATAATAGCAACTCCAAATTGGACGAAATATTAACGAAAAAACTAAAATAATTAGGTTCATTTACAGCTCCTTCACAAAAGATATATATCTTCTGAGCTTTTCTTGAAGGTTCCTCTTTTTCAAATATCCTACGCCTCGCAATCATGATATTACCAATTTAAGTCCTTAAAATTTGAAAGAAATGGTATTCCGCCATATCGACCAATAAGATAACCATGTTCAATATTTGCTGTCTTGTGAATAATAAAATCACTAAGAGGATACATATGTGAAGATCCTCCAGAATCCTTTTCAACAAACCATATCTCATCTGGTCTTAATATCTTCTGATCTAATAAACAAGATTCATGAGTAGTAAAAATAAGCTGTCCCTTAATACTAGTGTCTTCTGATAGTTTTGATACAATCTCCTTAATAAGAATTGGATGAATGCTCCTTTCAATCTCATCAATAACAAGAACAGAACTAGTCTTTGTAATCATATAGAATAACGGTATAAAATCTATCAATCTTATAGTTCCGTCAGATTCATAATTAAGAGGAAGAGGTACTAAAGAACCATCAGCAAGCTTATGTTCAGGTTGTATTTCTTTAATAACAATCTTGTTATCCTCAAATACAGCCGATGCCGCTACCCTAGAATCTATACTACTAGAGACAGGAACAACTTGTCCTGGGTTAGCTTTAAGTTTGTGTATCGTAGCAGCCCAATTCTCTCCCAAATTCTTTTCATCAACCTCTTTTCGCATTATTGAGATATGAGAAATACCAGTATTCATCTCCGGTAGAAGCCTATTTGCCATATCTAGCATATCGGGATTAGAATCTAATAGATGAGCGTGAATACCTGCTAAATAATTTGGACTAACAAGTAATAATTTATTCATTATCCATGAATAAGCAACTGCAATTCCATTTATCTCGGAAGCGTAGTTTACAGCCATAAAAGAAAGAAGAAGAGAACCCTGACTAAGTAACTTATCCTGAAGAACACTAGAAAATAGTCTATTTTTCTCATTTGACCCATAATCAACTCCAAATGAAATAGTCTGAGTCCCATTTGTTTTTCGTTCAAAAATCAAACTATCTTCTTTCTCATCTGTTCTTGATAATACCTCATAAGTCACAATTCCATTGTCAAATTCTATAGAATAATAATAGATTTCCCCTCCAGTATAAAACTCTATCGCTATTGAAATAGGATCTCCATTATTCTCTTTAACAAAGCGGAACTTGGTCGGCTGGAAATTTATCATATTTACACTGCCATAGGCAACTATTGTCTGCAAATCACTTAATGCCTTAATAAGATTACTTTTCCCCGCACCATTAGCTCCATAAATAGCACTAAATCTCAATGCTTCAATATGATTACATTTAACCTTATGATGAAGATGATGGGCAGCTCTACTACTAGGGAATAGATTAAATTCTATTTCATCCTTAAAAGAATAAAGGTTCTTGGCAATAAATCTAAGAAGCATAACGTTAAAAATCAACTTTAATTACGCGCAAAAATAATAAAAAATATCCGTTAGGCAAATAGCGCTAGGCATTTCGGTTAATAATTAACGGAAATAACAATTCGATAAGAAATGTAAATAAAGGCCAGCGAAGCACTCCGCTGGCTCTAACCGGCTTTTTATACTGCCAATATAAAAAAGTGATAAAGAATTTATACTGGCAATAGAAATACCGGCTCTCCCCCCACCTTCTCCACCTCGGATCCTCTCCCTTCTCCCTCTTTTCCTTCTTCTCCCGATATATATCCCTAATTATGAGAATAATCTTCACCACACAAAACACCCCCAATATCACAAACGCCGGAATCAGTATATACCATCCCATCCCCCTAAATAGCTCTTCCTTATAAAGAATTACTGCCAGCATCATTCCCATCTCCTCCATCTTGGATTCTCCCCCTTCTCCCTCTTCTCTTTCTTCTCCCGACGCAAATCCCTAATCACCAGCACCACCTTGATAACACACGCAATCCCCACCAGTATCAGCACCGGAATCAGAATCAGTTGTATCATCCCACCAAATAGTGCTTCTCTCTCATCCATAATCAATTATCCTCAGCGAAAAAAGGGGCTAAATAATAGCCCCCTTAATTGTCTCAACGATATATTTAACATCCTCGTCCGTCACATACGGCCCTGCTGGAAGGCACATACCAACCTTGAATAAAGCCTCTGAAACTCCGTTCACATACGCCGGCACACCCTTATAGCACGGCTGCTTGTGCATCGGTTTCCATACTGGCCTAGCCTCTATACCGGCCTGATCCATATACACTCGAAGTGCCTCTACATTATCGTTTGGCTGGCAGTCTGTGGTAGCACTCTCCGCCATATGAATAACTCCAGCCGCTCCACCGACAGCTCCCTTAACTATTGTCTTATAGGCGTTCTCCTGCCCTACTATCCTCACACTCGGATCTATTATAATCGTACACAACCAATAGTTTGAATCATACTCACCCGTAGCAGGTTGAGCATGCACCATAACTCCAGGCACATCTGCCAGTAACTCCTCATACATCTTCTGCACATGCTTATGATGCCTAAGATGATCTTCCACCACCGTCATCTGTCCACGTCCAATTCCTGCGCAAATATTACTCATCCTATAGTTATACCCAATCTTCTCGTGCTGATAGTATGGATAACTCTCCCTGTACTGTGTTGCATACATCATTATCTCCCTCCACTCATCTTCATTTGCCGTTATCAGCGCTCCACCTCCAGAGGTCGTTATCATCTTATTCCCATTGAACGAGAGCACTCCATACCTCCCAAACGTTCCCAGCACCTGTCCCTTGTACCTGGAACCAAATCCTTCTGCGGCATCTTCCACCACTGGTATTCCATACTTATTCGCAATCCCCATTAACCTATCTGCCTTGTATGGCATTCCATAAAGCGCCACCGGCACAATTGCAGCAGGCTTCTTGCCAGTAACAGCAATCCTATCCTTAATCGCCTTCTCCAGCAAATCCGGATCAATATTCCACGTATCCTCCTCAGAATCCACCATTACCGGCGTTGCTCCAAGATAGGTTATCGGATGCGTTGACGCGCAGAAAGTAAAGCTCTGCACCATAACTTCATCCCCTGGCTTCACACCTGCCGCCAGCAGTCCAAGATGCACCGCTGCTGTTCCAGATGACAGCGCCACCACTCTCTTCTCCTGCCCCACAAACTCCTCCAAATCCTTCTCAAACCCATTCACATTCGGCCCCAGAGGCACCACCCAATTAGTGTCAAACGCTTCCTGAATGTACTTCTGTTCAAGACCCGCCTCGCTCATATGAGCCAGACACAGATAAATTCGTTTATTCATATTTTACTCGTAAAATTCTATTATTCTCCGCGATTCAATACGGTTCTGGCAAATTGCCGACAAATTAGAAAACGCCTCTACAAGGCCCTAGAACCCGATCCGAAGCCTTGATTGGCAAATTACCAGCAAATAAAATCAAAATGTAGCAGTTTCAAAGAAACGTTCAGCCTCAGCGATGTTTTTAAACTCTGTAACATTGGAAGTCGCCTTTACCATATGAACACTATTCTGAGTCTTGCTAACAGACTCTAACATAGAGTTGATATCGCTAGGCAAATTAACCAAATGAACCTTGAAATTATTCTCAGACGGATTCTTCAGGAAAACCTTATAAAACTCATCCATGAAACTTCTAGTGGCAAACTGCACATTCTTGAAGTCAAGAATAACATCATCAACCTTGGAGTTGGTAATGTATTGCTTCAAATCATAAACCCTTACCCTAGACTGCAATGTAGAGGTTAAAACGGTAGTTATATCTATTGTTGTCATAATCTAATCATTCAAAATATTTAGTATAATCAAAGTCAGGCTTGCTGAGAGGGAATCTAAAAGCAATTATTGTTCCGTTCCATCTAAGTCCGGAAGGAAACGAGTAGTAATTATCATACCCTTTCCCTAACATATATATAGCATTACCCGAAATCATAAGGTACTGTCCGTCCATACCCTCAACGAGCATTCTTCTAGAAGTGTAAATACCAAAACCCCTACTATCAGTACCATTAACATTCTTACTTGAAATCCTTTTCTGAGCAGCCTGCATTGCCTCAATATCTGAAAAAATGCCATTATTGCTCAGCTTTTTATAACTACCCAACAACGTGATCCCTGAATCCGCAATGCATAAATCCAAATAACCTTTCTGCTTATATACTTGAGCCAACACATATCCTCGCTTGGATTCAGAGTGATCTGCAATATTGTCAAGAGATTCGGCTATAATATACCTCAATGCTTGAGATATATTCTTAGGTATTCTTGACTGATTTATTATCATTTGCTCCACTGTGGTGATAATACTATCTCTTGAATCAGACTTCGAAGGAAAATTTATGATTGGGATATATGTCTTGTTCAAATACTTCTGCATCATAGCAATAAACTCGCTAGCACGCAACTTATCTGGATGAACGCCAAGTTCTTGAAACTTGATTGTTTGTAAATAGCCAGGAAGATTGCGCAGCCTAACCTTTTTGCCACACTTTGAATAAAACACTATAAAAGACAAAACAAACAGAGGCGTAAAGAATTCCCGCCCCTCAAAAACCAACTCTGCAACCTCATCTTTACAATTCTCTATCTGAGGCATCAATTTGAGCATTGGAAGCAACCCCCTACTCAACTCATCATCTTCTATATTTATACTCACTTTTATCTCCATAGTTGTCAAATATATAAAAAGTGATTGACATAGAAATACTTTTTCTTAAAAACTCCCATCTCTTAATACCCTTCAATCCAGACACGGCTTTACTATAAAAAAAACTTTAATGATCTTACTGGAATTTGTTGTAGATCTTTAAGAATGTCCTATTTAATAGTGATTTTTCTAATGATCCCATAACCCGCAGCCTTATCTCCTTGATTGCGAAGAAGTACGACCTTCAATTGATAATCTTTATATGTCTCGAACTGACTAAAACTAAAATGTAACTTATTGTAATTGCGTTGCACCTCAAAAGTCTGATAAAAAACAGCCACATTTCTATTTTCCGGCAAAATCTCCACAAGAAAAACGTCATCGCTCTCTTGTTTGTATTCATCACCCATAACTATGTAACATACCCCTTCTTCATTAGATTTATACGAATCCGTATAATAAACAACATCAAACAAGTTTGTGGCATCACTTAAATAGTGCTTCGTGGTTTTAGCTACAGCCCTTTTATTGTAAGGAAGACCCGCAATAAGCTTTCTAAATAATTCATTATTAACTCGTGTTCCCTTTTCTAAAGCATCAACAGCCTTCTCATATAACACAGTCCTTTCCTGAACTACGGTCGTAATTGAATCAAGAAAGCGAGTATCTATTTTTGCTAGGATCGAATCAGACCGAGACAATCTTTCATTAGCACTCCTTTTAACCTCTTCAACTATACTATCAACCTTATTATAACCAAAGAAACCAATAACAGCAAGGACTATGGATACACAGACGGCAAGCATTCCCATTGAACGCTTATAAGACTGTATCTCAATTCTATAATGGAATAATTCATCTCTTAATTTTTCATAAGAAGAATTCTGATCAATAAACTCCTTTAATTTTGGTTTTTCCTCTGTATTATCCATAATTACAAGCTATATACTAATCCCTTATACAATAATGTTATTTGACACAACAAATAATAATCGAACTATAACTACACATGACAGGAAGAAACTGTGTTCTTTTATAATTAACAAACACATCTACAAAACTTTACTCCCCTCTCGCCGCATTCCTTATCCCATAAAACATAATCAACGGTAAAAAACGGAAAGAATCCACCGGAAACACTCCATCATGCCTGCAAACATCCAAGCCCTTCGCCCAAAAGGCACAACCCTCCTAAAAACATACTGATACCCGGAATAGTAGAAGTAAAAACCGAAACAACTTATTTACCTTTCTTTTCAGCGATTAGCTTATCCAAGGCCTTCGAAACATGCAGGAATCCTCAACAAATAGGCATATCATTCTTAGGTTCAACCTATTAACTAAATCACTTACAAGCAACATGTCTTTTATTTATACTTGTTGCACGCACACATATTTACTGTATTTTCACACTCGAAAAGGTAATGGCCCTACCTTGAATTGAGCCAGGTAAAACCTCGAAACCACAGTGGAGGTAAACTAATAATAAATATACGATATGGTAAAAAAAGTCATACGCTACATTAGCGCAATTACCGGACAATATGTCACAAAGAATTTTGCAAAAAAGCATCCTGACATAACAGTAGCCATGAAGGTGAAAAGTAGTTCGACCAAGAAACAAAAGTAACGTTCTTTCATTACTCATGGAATCAGCAATTATAAGCTGACTCTTCAGAGCCTTCGAACAGTATATCTGCTCGAAGGCTATATTCATTTTTATACACGATGAACATTCTGCGAAGCCGTGGCTATCGCCTGCCCCATTTGTGTCTGCATTTTAACGCTTTGATATGCCTCAAAATTCCACATAAGATAAGAATCCCAAAGACCTAAATCTATGTCCTTTATAAGAGTATCCAATTTCTCTTTAATTGGATGGCCCTTATCGTCAAAGTACATTTGGTCACGTATTTGCTCCCTCAATACCTGTATTGCCTTGAATTCTCCAAGCGTGAACAACCTACTCAAATCACTTACTGGTTCTTTGAACTGCTTGGTTTCTGGATTAACAATCATTTTAGAAAGAATCTCATTAACATATTTTTTACCAGCATTTCTCATTGCGAATATAGTGTAGTTTGCTGCAAAATATGTATCAGGGTCCTGATAAAACAAGTTATCACAGTATCCCTTTTCTATCTGGAAAATAACCCCATTTAACTCTTCAGCATCAATGACTTTGTCAAGGAAATAAATCTTTCTAATATCAAACAACTCATTTGCGGGAACACCTATAGGAATGCCTAATTTATGCAAAGTCACAATAACGATACGCTTTTCTGTAATTGACAAGGACCTATTAAAATCATTTTCTGCACTTCGATATGATTGTTTCGAGTATTTCTTAATAACGTTCAATGCCTTTATAGCAATTGCACGGACTTTTTTCATTTTATTGTTTTCACGAATACTAAGGAAACGCGCACCACAATAAGTACCTATCAATCCTCCAATACCCGCCAATAATAAAGAAATAATAATATCTTTCATTTCACATTCTTTCCCTTTGCATAATCTTTCTTTTCTGGCACTTTTTTCCACGAAGTTGGAACAATCTTTCTAAATTCACCAAAAGAATAATATACCCGCCGAATTGGTTTTTCTATCATGCGTCTATGAATGACGTTACGAACGTCATATTGACTTTTACAATAAAACTTTGCAAAATCTTCTGCAGTGCCTCGAATAATCACACTCGACTCAAAGAAATACTTTATTGATTCAACATCTTCCATTGTCAGAAGATCATTCTCTATTTTAAACCTTAAAAAGTCTATAAATTCCAAAAGAATCTGCTTATTCATATACCATAGCTTAAACTCAGCGATTATCCCCCGCTTTTCTCATTCCTTTCTCCATGGAACACAATCAAGGGCAAAAACCTGAAAGAATCCCCACTCGCAAAAAAGCCACCTCCTCACACCCTCTTCCCTACATACGTAACGAAAAACCTCGGCGCATGCCCCGGAAAAATACAAGCAATCCTCGCAAACTCCCCAAACCTCCTCCAGAAAGTAGTCACATTACTCATCATCTTAGAATAACGGCTGCGATAACTTGAATCTATATTATGCACAAAGTTTCCAGCTTTCATAACTATTCCCAGAATCTTCTTCGCCTTCCTATGTCACTTCTTGGCCCCATCATAGAAATGCATCGCCTCCGAAGGGATCCCCAAATACTCAACAGCAAAAGCTCCAAATGCCTTCCATTCACTCATCAGCCCCATCCTCGAAAGCCGTTCTTCCAACACCCCCCAATCCAACTCTCCCATATACATCCTCAGCAATTGGAACCGATCACACAGCGACCAATGCTAATATCACCCCAAGAAATCTAATAATAGTCAGCGATGCCCCCACCTCACCCCATCACCTCCTCCTCCCCCAGCGGCTCCCACCTCCCATCCTTACACTCAAGCAACACAGTCCCGCTCTCCAAAGACTTAAGACTATGCCACATCCCGATAGGAACATTGAGAACAACCCCACCAGGCACCATATCAATCGTATCCGTCAACACCCCGTTATCATCATAGAAGTACTCCTCAAAGTGCCCACGGATACAAACCACCGTTTCGCTAGACTTCAAATGCCTATGCACCGGCATTACCGTCCCCGGCTCCAGCGCATTCAGCATCCTCTGCGATCTATCTTCCGCACTATTCCTTAGATCATAGTTCATCCTCAGCCTCTGCGACGCCTTTGCTTGTTCCGTCAGTTTATCCAATAACTCCTTATCTATCTTCATAGAAAACTTTTCCTCAGCGATTAAATGGAAGAAGGTTTCAAGAGATGATCCCACACAGACTGCCAGAAGGCAATAAACCTATTATCGGAATAACACAGCTTCTGCTTCCAAGCATTTGCCTGCCACCTGCGATACTTATATGCAATTCTCTTAAAGAAACCAGCTCCTTGAGGTATCTCTTCGGAGAATTCTGGAGATATGATATCTGTCAGGACACGGTTCTTTAACCCCTTATCCACGTCCTCCATCATATCGCGAACCTCACTAGGGAATATGTCGGCATCAAATCCCAGATCTTCAACGCATATTGCATTAGTGCAGTTAAAGAACTCCAACATCTTAAATTGTGTCAAGACCTTCAGCAATAATTTCCAATCAATGCTAGTGCCTAATTTTTCAACAAAGAATGCCCAATCCAATATATGTCTAATGGATATACCAACAGCCGCGAAATGCTGCATGGAATGTCGAATTAAAAAGAAGGCATTAAAAGTTGCAGGCGGTAAGTAAACTTCCTCACCTAAAACTTCAATGCATTGGACTTCTTCCGTCAACATTCTTTTAAGAATACCATCTATCTCTTTGTTCTTATGGCCATAATGAACATTCACAATGTCATAATGGTTCTCCACCATAAAACCATCTACGTGGAATACAGTATGATGATGATGTTCATTGTCAATCTTAATGCCTCTCTCCTTACTCAAAGCAGCATCCGCCTCCTTATAGCTCCCAAACTGCCAAATATCTATATCTCCACACGGCCTATGATTCGAAACCGGATAGTTCAAACTCAATCCATAGCCCTTCAGCACCATCATATTAAACCCGTGTGAGTTGTAAAACTTCGCCAAACGACCAATAACTTTCTTATACTGCTCGTAGCGTTGCTCGTACATTACTACGCTTTCCCCCATCCAGTCGAACTTGAAATCCAGGCCAAGCCCCTCTAAAGCAGAAGAGGCTCTGCGACCGTCTTCCAAACCAGAGTCAGCAGACATATCCATAAGCGCCTTCACCCCATCTAAAACAACTGCCGCCAAACCCTGTATAGACGCAAGAAGTCTGACGGCATTCCAATCTATAACATTAGGAACATCAGCCTTATGACCAATACCTAACTTTATCAGAGACAGGTATGCAGCATTGACATCACTACTCATATTCCTTATTGCTGGACAGCATTACTAGAACTTCCTCCAAACCATTTTGTTAACAACGCCGGTATAAGACTGGATAATCTTCACAACCTTAGTTGAAACGTTCTCATCTACATAATCCGGCACAGGAATTCCGTGGTCTCCAGCCTTGTTCATATAAACAGCAGTATCCACAGCCTGAAGCAGACTCTTCTCATCGATTCCAGCTATGAAGAAACACCCCTTATCCAAAGCTTCTGGCCTTTCGGTTGAAGTACGGATGCATACAGCAGGGAATGGATGCCCAACTGATGTGAAGAAGGAACTTTCCTCTGGAAGGGTTCCGCTATCAGAAACCACAGCAAATGCGTTCATCTGGAGACAATTGTAATCATGGAAACCAAGAGGTTCATGCTGAATCACACGAGGATCAAGTTTGAACCCAGAGGCCTCAAGTCTCTTCTTGGACCTTGGATGGCAGCTATAAAGAATAGGCATATCATACTTCTCTGCCATCGCATTAATAGCGCTGAACAAAGACAGGAAATTCTTCTCTGTATCGATATTCTCCTCCCTATGAGCTGAAAGAAGGATATACTTTCCTTTCTCGAGACCCAACTTAGCATGGATATCAGAAGCTTCAATCTCTGCCAGATTATTATGCAATACCTCAGCCATCGGACTACCAGTAACATAAGTTCTCTCTTTTGGCAATCCACAATCAGCGAGATATCTCCTTGCATGTTCGCTATAAGCCAGATTAACATCAGAAATAATATCCACTATCCTGCGGTTTGTTTCCTCCGGCAGACACTCATCTTTGCAGCGGTTACCAGCCTCCATATGGAAAATAGGAATATGGAGTCTCTTTGCTCCAATTACTGAAAGGCAAGAGTTTGTGTCCCCAAGTACCAGCACAGCATCTGGCTTAATAGCCACCATAAGCTTATAGCTCTCAGCTATGATATTCCCCATTGTTGAACCTAAATCCACTCCAACAGCATCCATATATACCTCCGGAGCAGCCAACTTCAAGTCCTTAAAGAACACTCCGTTAAGGTTATAGTCATAGTTCTGACCTGTATGAGCTAGGATTGTGTCAAAGTATTTACGGCATTTGTCAATTACTGCAGCAAGACGGATAATCTCTGGTCTTGTTCCTACAATAATCAAAAGCTTGAGTTTGCCATTATCGGCAAAAGAAACGTTGCTGTAATCCATATCTTATTGCTTTTCTATTATTCTACTGGTTCAAAATATGTATCCGGCCTATTAGGGTCAAACTGTTCGTTTGCCCACATAAGCGTTACGAGGGGCTCTGTATCAGACAGGTTGATGATGTTGTGCGTGTAGCCAGGAAGCATGTGCACGGCTTGTATCTTCTCCCCGGAAACCTTGAACTCCATCACTTCCTCAGCACCTATCTTGCGTTCCTGGATGAGTGCCGTTCCGCTTACAACAATGAAGAACTCCCACTTGGTATTGTGCCAGTGCTGCCCTTTGGTGATGCCTGGCTTGGAGACGTTCACGCTGAACTGCCCGCAGTTGGGCGTCTTGAGAAGCTCAGTGAAGCTTCCCCTGTCATCCACATTCATCTTGAGGTCAAAAGCCGTCTTTGAAGCCGGAAGGTATGAAAGGAAAGTGCTGTAGAGCTTCTTGGCAAAGCTTCCGGAAGGAATCTCAGGCATAACCAGAGTCTTGCGCTGCTCCTCGAATCGCTGAAGAAGATCCACAATCTCTCCAAGTGTAGCCTTATGGGTGACCGGCACATAGCAATACCTCCCCTTTTCTGCAGGGAATACTCCCAGGCCGTCAAACTCGCACCTGTGCTCCTCTCCCCGCAGGCAGGCAATCATCTCATCTACAAGGTCGTCTATGTAAAGCATCTCCAACTCAACGGTCGGATCATTGACAGTGTAAGGCAGATCGTTGGCAAAGGCATTGCAGAACGTGGCCACGGCGCTGTTGTAGTTTGGGCGACACCACTTTCCGAAAAGGTTAGGAAACCTGTAAACCAACACTTTGGCCCCCGTCTCAATGCCGTAGTTCAGAAACAGGTCCTCACCGGCTTTCTTGCTGCGGCCATACTCCGAGTTGCCGAACCTTCCTGTCAAACTCGCCTGCTGAGATGATGAGAGCATCACCGGACATTTGTTCCCGTGTTTTTTCAACGTATCCAGCAGAGTGGATGCAAATCCGAAGTTCCCGGCCATGAACTCAGACTGGTCCTTGGGTCTGTTCACTCCCGCCAGGTTGAACACGAAGTCCGCCTCGGCACACCACCGGTCCAGCTGCTCAGGAGTAGAATCAAGGTCGTACTCAAAGATTTCATCTATGGAAAGAGCAGATTCAGCACCTGAGCCCTTTGGGCCGACACCGTAACATCTTGCCTTGCCGTCTCTTATGTTCTTAAGTTGAGCGCATAGGTTCTTTCCTACAAACCCCTTTGCTCCGGTTATCAATATCTTCATTCTGCTATTTATCCAAGTTCATTTGCATTTACACCTCAAGCGCCATTGTAATTGTCTTACTTCACAATGTTTGGAATGCCGCTGAGCTCATTCTGTATGTATTCCAGGGAAGCAATCTTGGCCTTGGTCTCTTCCAGATCCAATCGCTGAGTATTGTCAGAATTGAATTCCTCTATAGTTGCCTGCTTGACGTTACCTTCCTTGAAATACTTGTCGTAGTTCAGATCGCGATTATCAGCCGGCACCCTGTAGAAGTTGCCCATATCCTCGGCCTTTGCGCACTCTTCCTTGGTCAGGAGAGTCTCGTACATCTTCTCCCCGTGGCGGATGCCTATTACCTTGATCTCTTTCTTCAAAAGTTCCTTGGCATCAGGCTCTCCGGCATAGCGGCTCTGAGCGGCAAACAGCTCACATACCGCCTCAGCCTGTGTCCGGATGGTGCAGGCCGGTGCCTTCTGAACCAGGATGTCTCCATTCTGTCCGTGCTCGAATGCAAATAAAACCAGATCCACAGCCTCCTCAAGGCTCATTATGAAGCGAGTCATCTTAGGCTCTGTCAGAGTTATCGGATTACCTTTACGAATCTGGTCAATCCAAAGCGGAATAACAGAACCGCGGGAACACATCACGTTCCCGTACCTTGTGCAGCAGATCTTTGTCTGCCCGCTATAACGGCTCTTGGCAACTGCAATCTTCTCCTCGATGGCCTTGGTAATGCCCATAGCGTTAATCGGATACGCTGCCTTGTCCGTGGAAAGGCATATAACGCACTTGACTCCGGCATCTATTGCAGCGTCAAGCGTATTGTCCGTTCCTATGACGTTGGTCTTGACAGCTTCCATGGGGAAGAACTCGCAACTAGGCACCTGCTTAAGCGCTGCCGCATGGAAAACATAGTCCACGCCCTGCATCGCATACTTCAGCGTGCTCTTGTTCCTTACATCGCCGATGTAAAACTTGACCTTGTGCGCCACCTCCGGCATCCTGGTCTGGAAATCATGACGCATATCGTCCTGCTTCTTCTCATCGCGGGAGAAAATCCTTATTTCCCCGATGTCAGTCCGCAGGAAACGGTTCAACACGGCATTGCCAAAGCTGCCCGTACCTCCGGTGATGAGCAGCGTTTTTCCTTCAAAAACACTCATAGTTATGTGTTGTTAAAAAACTATTTATCAGTCGATATAGTTAAAGTGTGTCGTAGCAGAGGAAGCAGCGTGAATACCCCCAGCAGCACCTCCATTTGATTTCATAGCAAAGTCTCAATATCACAGCCCAGGAAGTCATCCAAGCTCACGCCGCCGGTGCCAACTACAAATGAACGCCGTGGATGAAACGCTTCCGCAAAGGCGGGCAGCCCTGAGTTCATCCCTCTGCGTCCACTCTTTACCTCTATAGCCGTCACTTCGCCCCCACTCACGATGACGAAGTCAACCTCCCTGTCTTTCTCTTCCTTCGCCCGCGAAGGCTCGCGCCAATAATAAACATCGTAGCCCAGCTCATCCGCCATGCTCAGCAGGTGCGCTCCCACAGCACTCTCCACCCACCGGCCCCAGGCCCGGGTGTCTGTCCGGTCAGTAATGAACCCGCGCCCTTTGTAGGCAGTAAGCAACGCATTGTTGTACACTTGAAACTTCGGCACCGACCCACGCTTTCGGGCCTCGTCCCGGGCATATTTCTGGAGTCCCGTCAACAAGGCACACTCATCCAGGACTCCCAGGTATCCCGCCAGCGTCGTCACATTCCCCGCATCCCGCAGCTGCCCCATCAGCTTTGTCAGCGACAGGATCTCAGCCGAATAGCCGCATCCCAGCTCGAACAGCTGCTTCATCAGGGCAGGCTTATAGATGTTTGATGTCATGATCACGTCCTTCTCGATTGCAGGTGCCACAAGTGAGTCCTTGATATACTTCCGCCACCGGCGTTCGTCCTTCATCAAGGATACAGGCCCCGGATAACCTCCAAAATAAATGTACTCATCCACCGTCACACCAAAGGCATCCTGCATCTCGCGTAGGCTCCAGTGCGGCATACGTATCAGCTCGTAGCGTCCGGCCAACGACTCCGTCAGCCCTCTCTTCAGCAGCAGACGGCTGCTCCCAAGTAGCACAACCTTCAGGTTCACCCGGTTTCGCGTGTCGGCATCCCACTCTCTCTTCACCATCTCGCTCCAGTTCTCAATCTTCTGCACCTCGTCGATCACCAGCAGATACTCCTCCAGTCTGCGCAGTGACATCGTCAACCGCGCCGCCTCCCAGATGCGGTGAATCCAGTCGCTGTCGGTTGGTGCCACCGCATCGGCGACCTCTGTTGCATGAGGGATGCTCACCTCGTCCAGCACCTGCCCCACAAGCGTCGATTTCCCCACCTGACGAGGACCGGCCACCACCTGAATAAACCTGCGCGGTTCCCCGATGCGCCCTTTCAGCGTCTCAAACTGACTTCTCCTGTACATCATCATCTTGTCTGTCAATTAAGTAAGACATTCATTCTCCGTTGCAACTTTACTCAAATTGTCTCACAACTTTACTCAAATTGCATCGTAAAATTACTCAATTCTTCACAATCTCAATTATTACGACAGCCGTTCTTATAACTCCTTCTCCTGCTTCGGAGGTGTCACATCCCAATTTCCGTGACCACCCCCAAGCCATTTTCCAGTACTTACCCAAGTCTCGTAAAAGAACATCCAGAGTACAGCCCAATGAACAATTGTGTCTGCCATCGACATCGCGGAAGTCCATTCCTTATAGTCAGGCAAAAACAGACATATCCTTTGTTTCTTTGTGTCGTAGGTATGAGGTAGAACCACAGCTCCTTCAGCTAATTGCAAGGGTTGGGGTTTCACAATGAACGTCCTTGGATAATATCCCGCACAATACTCTATCCTCAAAGTGTATGTATCGCTTATTGCCGTGGGAGTGAAATCACAGAACCATTCAAAACCGTTGTGTGTCATCCTCCCCGTACCACCATATTTGGTCTTAAGCATCCCAAATTGCTGAGCCGGAGTGTACTTGAATTTATTTTTCGCCATAGAATGTGTTTCCAGCATTCAACGCATGTCCGATGCTCCCTAACACACCTGTTGACGCAATCTTTGCACCGCTGCTGAACCCTGTCTTCTTTATCTCAGCATATCTTTTGTTTGCAGACTCCACTATTATCTGTCCGAATGGCTTCTTCATACTATTCCAGATAGCAGGTCCATTGCTCGAAAGTATCGTATTCAAATCACGGTTCAGGGCATCCAGCCATTTATAGAAGTTCTCACGTTTCTTGGGCACTATCTTCCATTTCTCGGCATAGTTCTCAGACGGATTAAGTGGATTTGCCACCTTATCGCTACCATCCGTGTCCTTAGTAATATAATTCTTCATATGTGCAGCAACGTTCACAAGTCCCTCCAATACGTCCGCCTCACCTTTGTAAGCACGTGCTGCCAATGTTGTAATAATGATGGAAATGGGCTTATCATCGTCGTGGTCGAACATGATATCCCTATGGCGTTTCAATATCTGCACAATCCGCTGAAGCGGAGTCTTGTTCGGGTTGTACTTCCCTATCGGGATTATATCCTCCGTCAACAACTGGCGTTTCGGCACATTCTCTTTGCAGCGAGAAGCAAACCAGATAGCATAGCCGTCAGGATTGCTCTTTAACCAATCCTTAATGTCAGTCTGCGTGTAATACCCGACTCTTTCCTTGTCGGTTATACGAATGGAAATCTTATCTATCTTGTTGACATCAAATGCTTCTGCAAGCACCAGCCTCATCTGTTCTTCATAATCCTTACTCGCCACAGAAGGCAAGATATCCATATGGTATCGTTCTTTCAGATTCTCAGAATCCTGCCTGTAAATCAGCGTCCAGCAACGCTTCCCTTCTTTATCAAGCATCTTGCTATATCTGGGACTATTCTTCAGCCTTGTGCCTACCTTGTCCTTTAGGGTTTGCTGTGTCCAAACCGGATTCTTATCGTTCAACCTAAACACTAAGTCAACATCCATGTCATCACCTTCATTGACGGGCTGGATGATAGTTCCGAGGCGTAGCGAACCCTGCGGAGAAACTAAAGGGTCGTAAGAGCCAAGCTCCGGGTCATCTTGAAGGAATTTCCCAACGGCATTATAGCTCTGTACTAACGCATTATATTGTGTTGCAGTAATGTCAAGGGTCTCTCCAAGAGCCAGAATAATCTTCTCGAACTCTTCTCTTTGTTCTTTGCTCAGTCTATTGTACATTTCGTTATCGTGTTATTCAATTGTTATAGTTTTGACATACTCGTTTGTGCCTTGTGGCAGGTCATACAGTTCCCACGGCAAATCAGACTTTGGCAAACGGATATAACCGAATGCGACAGCACATGATAGGGGCATTTCAGGCATTACCTTCACCTTCTTTCCGACTGCAGATGTATTGATATCATTAATCACCGTACGCATCATATTGCAAAAATCCAACAACTGCACTCTTGTCCTCATCATATCCCTATTGGGATGCTCGCAGGTCACAATCCAATAACTGTACTCGCAGCCAAACTGAGACTTCACACGCTCCACAATATCACTGCCACTCAAGGCAAAAATGAGAATAGGATCTTCGCATTTCACGCCTGGTCCTATAACTCGAAAATCATTAGTCACATTATCTTCAAGCCATTTCCAGTTGTATGGTTCTCTATGCTTTTGCATTATCTCAACTTGGTATAAGTCTCCAAGCAGCGTTCCAAGCAATATCAGCAATGGCTGCGGAGCAAGTGCAAATAGCGAAATATGCGGCACATCTGCTATCTTCCCTTGTAACTTCTGTTTGAAATTGTCTCTCAGAATATCAGGATGAAACTCCCAGTATTTTTGTTCATTGTCGTTATATGGCAGATTGGTAGCGTCCAGCCTAATAGGTTCAGGAGTCATAGGATACATATCCGGGAACAAAGTATCTATTATGACACTTGTTGTAATAGAAGGAATCCGATTCCCTATCTTCGGGGCATAACAAACCACCAAGCTTTTCTTCTCCGGGGCAATGCCAGTAACCATTTCTATCCTCTCCTCATGCTCTTTCTTTATGCTCCGGAGTCTATCTACGCCATATTTCTCAACACCTCCTGCGCTGTCAATCAGCTTGTGATGATCTTTGCAAAGCAGGATAAGGTTTGACGCATCTTGAGCTAATTCCGCTGATAGCTTTTCATCACCTCGCGGTCCCTTTACGGAGTCTGCAATTATATGCGCATACTCTGACAGGTTTACTTTCTGCATTGTGACCCCATCCCTGTAGAGAGGTTTGTTGCAGATGGCACATCGCCCGTGAGCATTGAACCAAAGTTCTTGTCTTACCTTTGTTGGAATCGAACTTTTACTCATAAATAGTTCTTCAATTAAAGATATTTTTCATTTACATAACCACTTGAGCACACCCGCTGACAAGTCCACGGCCTTCTTTGTCGTTGAGTTTAGAAATATGGTACGTTTGGCTCGTCCTACATCCTTACTCTCTTCGTAACCAAAGGCTCCACTATTTCCTATACAGGTCAAACTGGCCCTTGGGCTTCTTCTCTATCACCCCGAGAGCAAGCATCAGCTCATACATCGTTGTCACAGACTCGGCAAACTCAGCCCCATCTGCCAGCTTTGTTTCATGGATTTCTTTCGCTCGTTCAAAGGCAGTCACTATCCGGCTTTTCTTTGTAGAGGGGTCCGATGCCAGCATTAAATCAAAGAAATCCTCATCAACCACTTTACTGTCGTGACTATACTCCGCTATGTTTGCGCCAGTCCTCTTATTATATGCCCTGATATGCTTGTTAATCATCCTAATCTGTGCCTCCGAGTGAGAATCGCCCACCATTGGAATCGCACTGCCATTATGTTTCTCGAAATGCAACAAGAACCAATACTCGATACACATACTAGAGAAGGCTACTCCAAAACCCTTTTCTCGAGCCAGTTTTATTCCTGCGGCAAAGTCAGGCCTGCCATCATAGTCAAATACCAACCAGCGTTTGTCATATTTCTGCTTCTCCTCCGCCGGCATACTCTTCCATTTTCCTTCCGACTCTTTCACAAAATCCACACACCGAGAGATGCCACTACCACGCCTCGTAACAGGCATCACCTTGCAATTCGATTTCTTCAGCAAGTCAAGATAGCTCTTCTCAGTATTCCGCCCCTCCACAAAGAGGATATACTGCTTGGTAGAGCTATTCCCTTTTGCACTCCTTAGATACGAGTTCTTCCTCTTCTTGTGATCCATGTCCTATCAAATCATATATATTTTCAAGTTCAACGTACGGCACACCCGTCAACCTGCCATCCAGATACATCTTCTCAATACTGGTTCTGATGTGACGCTGAAAATGTGTAATGGGGTACACATTCGATTCACCATAGCGATTTTTGTTCACGATATAGACCTGATCCTTACGGAATAGGTACTTTTTGTCAACGCCATTCTCCTCGTATCCTATAGGATATGACAGGAGAGAAGTATTCTGGGTATTAACAATCAGCTGAGCCTTGCTACCGGTCTTATAGAACAGCCTGATTATGGCAGTAACAATAAAAGGATGCAAACCAGAGTCAATCTCATCAATAAACAACACCGTGCCATATTTCAATGCCCGCAAAATAGGCCAGCTCAAGCGCAACAAACGATTGGTTCCAAACGATTCGTCCACCTCCATCATCATCTGACGCACGCCCACCTTCTCATATAGCTCATTGTAAAGCTTATGAGATGTAGCCACTCCATCATACACAACCCCTTTGCCAGGCTTCTCCTTCATCATACTTTTGATCTTTTCTGGGATGGCATCAGGGTTCATTTCATGCATCGACATATCTTCGATATTAAAATCGAACGACTTCATGAAACTGATAATCTCCTGCTTCTTCTCTTCATCCATCAATTCATCAACAGGCACGATCATTTCATTGGCAGAAACTACTGTCAACCTTCCAAACCAAGCCACAATCTCGCGACATAACGAATCATTAAACGTTGCCAGTATAGTCAGCAACGGAACCTCGGCAGACACCATACCTGCCGACACAACAGCACTACGCACCTTTTGATTGATGTAGCTCTTGCCTATCTGCGTCTCAGGCGTTCCGTCATCTTTCGTCTTTCGCGACAAGATTAGCGATTCTCGTTCATTCTTCCTATATAGCCACTCCTCTATGATTCCTTTACTGTTCAGTTCGATACCATAGCGATACTGTATCTCTCCCATTAGGAACACGGCCTCAAAGAATGACGACTTTTCCACGCCATCGGTGGAAAGCAGAAAAGGTGCATACTCCCCCTTCCAGTAGTCAAACACAGGAACCTTTTTGCCGTTACGAGGCGGACACACCACACTCCGCATAAAGTCAATAGCTTCAAACAGCTTCGACTTACCGCTGGCATTGGCTCCATATACCGCAGCTGTTTTCAAGACTGAATACTCGAACGGCGATGCTACAGAGTAGAACTGATCAGTGTCTGTCATATCAGCCACAAGACTCAAGCTGTTCTCGTCCTTGAAGCTTTTATAATTTCCAAATGAGAAACTTACTAGCATTATTCTATTGTTTTTAGAGTCTTAAATTCGCTGCAAAGGTACACATTATTTTTTAAATACACGTAACTAACAGGCAATTTTAACAAAAATCTGTCAAAATAAGGAGTTATGATAAAAATCTTTGCGTACTAGCATACCAAGCGCAGGCCACCGAGTTGGGTGTAGCGGGTTTTGAGGAGGAGGAGACCAGTGTTCATAAGAACAACGTTATCTAGCCTTAGGATATACTTGTCCCATTATCGAAGCCAACTTCTCCAACCGTTTCGGAAACAATTCAATATCCACCTCATCTTTGAATAGTCCAAACACGGCACAATTGAACATCTCGGAATAGAACATCAGGATTGCCGGCATATATGCGTAATAGTGCTTCCACAATTCCTGAATATCAGCAGGCGTCGTGAACATAAAGTTGCAGTTCATCGCACCAGTCTTATTCCAAGGGCGAGTAGTAACCGGATGTATCGCACGATTGGACAGATTTATCGCCGACCCTGCATTATTCTTATCGTAGATGCATTCATACATAAACTCACCTGTGATTGGCTTAATGACTCTGATTTCGTCAGTTGCCTTCAAAAAAGCTTTGGTTTCTTCGTCATTCATTTTCGCCGGATCGTAGTCATTCCGTTCGATGAAGTTGTCATAGAATGAGTCATCTGCAAGAATGCGAAGCAGAATCTTCAGATTGTCAACAAATGGTCTTCTTAGCAGTGCATACGACACCACAAGCCTCATCTTGTTTGAACAATCCAAGGATTCCTGGATGAAATAGCAAAAATCTCTCAACAGACCCAATATCAGCTGTTTGTTTAGTAGTGTATAAAACTGGTCCTCTTTGTATTTCTTCAGATAGTCCCAAATATCACCGCTCTCCTCCAGCAATTTCAGTTCTTCTGGAGTCATCGGCGAAGTTGACACGCTCAAGAACTTGTACTCATCCTTCACGATGAACTCCTCAATCTGTTTGACAAGTTCATAGCAGGCTGTATGTACTGCGTGATACTCTTCTGGTAAGTAATAAAACTCCATATGTCTTATTGTTTATGACATCAGCCATCTTTGAGCCTTTTCAATCGATATGCTTGGATAATTGTTGTCACGCAAATATGAAAGAATCTTTTCAGGATAAATCTTTAGGAGCATAATATCAACAGAGTTAGCTTTTAACATATCCCTAATATAATTAGATATCCCATGTACAACTGTCCTATCCGCTAACCTATTTGTCACGAGTTCATATTCAAACGATGTTGATATGCCATACTTCAAGAAATCAGGCCACTCCTCCATAAACGGAGTATTAATATCATATTTGCCCTTCACGTACAAGAATATCGACTTAACCGTATCGGCGAACCGATTTTGTAAACAGTTTGTCAATTTCAACACTTCTTCTACCGATATTCCTATTCTTTGGGCAATCTCTGCATAAGTACTACCTGCCATAAACATCAATGAGACCTCCGTGAATTTAGCATTGTCCTGGACCTCATCTAATAACTTTGCATTCACTATAAATGCTGCAACATAGCACAGAAAATCAGCTTGATTAGATTCGTTTAGTTCACTGTATTTGTCAAGATCGTCTTCACCAATAGCTTCCTTCACAGAATGGTATGCACCCAAAGATAAACCGGTATCAATAAAAACAGCGTATTCATTACTCGCGGCTAAGTTACGGATTCGAGAATACCTGGCTGAAAAAACTTTATTGATCATCGCCCTTTCATTCTCGCTACCAAGTTTATAAGCCAAAGAGTTTTTGCAGACCTCTTCAGGATTGACTTCCTCTACATTCTGGTCTTCCGCATTCCTGCTTATCATCAAATCAATTCCATCCGCAAGCCCCTCTTTCTCGAGTAAGTCGTTAACCTGAGCCTCCGTTGCTTCTTGCCAATTATGCTCGCTCATTGCCAATACGAGATCGTAAAGCATCCCCTTAATCGGTTGAAGTGTACCTGACTGAATAGCCTTTCGAGTCAACCTCTCAGCTATCCCTTTATCGCTCTCGGGGACTAAGACCACTCCGTATTTCTGTCTTCCAGCCCTTCCTACACGCCCCACAATATTCTTAATTGAAGATACAGGGATAAACCGAGGCGGATTGAAACTCGTTGGTGACAATATGCTATGTAGTATCAATGTCTTAACGGGCATATTAACCCCTTCTGCCAAAGTAGAGGTGCTGACTATCAGTGGCAGCAATGACTTGGCATATAGGTTCTCTATCACTTCTCTGATGTCCTGAGGTAAATCTCCATGATGATAAGCATAACCGTTTCTCAGATAACTGACCAAAGGAAAATCATCACCCAACTGAAAAGCAACATAGTCAGCCCCCTCATCAAGTAATGCCTCATTCCTGACAAATCGTCGCGGATTCAATTCTGCCTCTGCATTGATAGCCTCAAATATTTTTTCGCAGACCTTAACACATCCGACTGTTCCACCCTTGGTTGTCGTGTAAATCATAACAGGTCCGGCAGTCAATGCCTTTAAAGCGGCCATGCAAGTAACTCCTGTTTTAGTACTTATTTGCCCTCTACACAGTTCTTTGTTTGCAAATGCAGGCATTGAATAGCTTACTCCCGTAAGCTCTCTATCCCACATTTCCACATCTATCACTCCTTTGCCTCTCTTGATGATTCCATATCGCAACTCGCAAGGTCTGTATGGACTCTTACCAACTTGCGTTTCTTGTCCACCAAGCCAAGTGTTAATATCTTCAATGTTTGGTATGATTGCGGATAAGAATAGAAAACGCTTATGCTCTTGCTTCTTAAGTCTTGTCAACAAGAGCTCATAGTTAATTCCACGGCTCCAATCATCCAAGAGTTGACCTTCATCGCATATTATCAAGCTAAACTCACGCAATTCTTCTTCTAGCACACCTTCCAATGTTATAAATGTCTCTGGTGTGGAAATAAGGAGCTGTGCCTCTTCCAATGATGCGTCTCCCTCATCAATGACATTCCCTCCATATTTACAGGTGCATTTGATATTTAACCTTTTACCTACTTTGCGGAATCTCACTTTCAATTCCCTGCTCAATGACCGAAGAGGTGCCAAATACAATATCTTGGCCTTTGGGTTACGCTTTATCTCTTGGTAAATCAGGAGTTCGGTAATATACGACTTCCCTCCACTGGTTGCTAGTCCTAAGCTGAACGACTGTTCAAAAGAAAGCAGGCCATTCTTAAGAGCCTCACGTTGAGAGGGTAAGAATGAAAGTATGTGCTCACCTTTAGAATAATTCACATACTCGGTCCAGTCTATTTCAGGTGCATAGTGCTTGAGATCTGTCCAAATATTACTATGGCGGAAGTTTTTCAGCACGTGAAAGAGAATAGAAGTATCGATAAAATCCCTAAGTGAAAAGAGATCATATGCTCTTCTTCTGGATTCATATTCCTCAATTAAATCATCTAAGACGGCCGCTTCACCTGCTTCCAAATATTTATCGAACTTACCGACAACATCATACCGGTTCTTCACCTCATCTTGTTTTGTCCTACATCCAGATATGATATAGAACATCAATTGAGCAGCATTGGTCTCGTAGTTTCCTATACGATACTCCCGAATCAACAACGACGCAATGGCCTCGTAGCCACAAATGTAATAGATTGCAGCAACAAAAAGGTGGTTATTTGTCCGATTTACTCCAGAAAAGCCATCAGCAGTATAGGTCTCAGAATACACAATCAGCCCTTTTGCTATATCCGCCAATCCTTGTCTTAATGCATCCAGTATATCGGGATCTTTTGCATCCGCCAATTCATCCAACAGTCGCATCATCCGAGAGATGAGGGTAATATAGAAATCATCCTGTCGAGACACAAACTCGAATGCGACGGGAATGTCCACGCCGTATGCTTTCATCATCTCAAATGCCTCTGCCTCAACAAATGCCTGTTTCAGAATCTTTTCCATTTTGCTTAAGCATTAGGTAATTGGGCAAACACACTTTCATAAAGAGCCTTCAGATTCTTGATGGGAACGAAAAAGACCCTTATATCCGGATATGCTGTAAACAAATCCGCGGGAATCTTTGAAAACTGTTTGGATGTGAAATCACTATCTATGATTGCAACCGCCGTGAAGAGTTTCTGATATGATACTGTATTGTAGGGTTCTGCAAATCGAGATACTCTTTTGTATTCAGTTTTCAATTCGAGGTCTTTGTACCGTGTAAGCAGATACTGAATACTTTCAGCGGCTCGGGAAGTGCGATCTTTATCTGCATCCAATACAGCATCAATAAACACGCACTGTTCTTTTTCCGCCTTATATCCAGATTTGTCAGAGTAATGGCCAGAGGGAGTTGTTGAACGCACTTTTGTCTCAAACGAATACATTGCATCATCTGGCAAGGCATTATCTTCAGCGCCACTGAATATGATAACATCCGTATAGGGACTTGCAGCATTCTTTTTGTCTTTAAGCCGCCACTTCATCGGACATACTGTCGCATCAGGATGCCAGATTTCCGTCGCAAGATAATATGTCAAAATCTCTCCAAAATCCCCAGCTACAACATCGGCTTTCTTTGGAAGTCGTTCGGCAATCTCTTGTTGTCTTGTAGTCCCAAAGTCTTCTACTATTTTATTCAGCTTTTCTTCTTTGATATACGCTTCACGGAACGGAACGAGGCACTCATTGACAAACTGGGCTGTCAATGAATCATCAAACACGTATGCTGTTATTCTATGAGCAGTATACGTTACCTTGTCCTCTGTGAAATACTTATCAATGAATGACATATTGAATGAACTGGCTAATATCAATAATCATTATCTGTTTATCAATGACCATAAACTATTCATTCGGACTTTGCCCCTGAATCATCACCACTATTTGCTCTAGAATTCATCTTATCATACCCTCTCCCAAAATCCATTAACTTCATCATGAACTCCCAGAAACCAGTTCTGGCTATATGAGTCATCCACCCAGCAGCACAACATCTCTTGTAAAATAAGGTATCCCTTCTCTCGTGCCACCTCATGAATGGATAGAATATGAATGTCACAAGAATACCCAAGAAGCATACAACATACATTTGAAGATCTATTGAGGCCCCCAGTTTCCATGAAAGAAACCATGCCAACACAATAAATGAATTGATAGTCAATATTGTTACTGTTGTCCCGATATGGGAAAAATGCATATCTATAAACAAATGATGAAGGTGCGTCTTATCAGGCTTAAACGGAGAAAAACCTCTAAATATTCTCATACCCATAACCCTAACTGTGTCAAACACAGGTATAGACAAAACAGCAAGACAGAATGGGACTAACCCCAATCTTTCCTCTTCATGGAATCGGCAACAATAAGAATCTGAATACAGCACATTAAACACCATCATCACCATAGCCACGCCCAGCATCAAAGTTCCACCGTCTCCAATAAACATCTTGCTCTTCTTTCCAAATACATTATGCAGGAAGAAAGGAATCAATGCACCTCCAATTGCCATTGCCAGATAACCAATGGTTACTACCCCTGAAGCAAAGAACAATAGAGCAAACATTATACAGGCAAATACTCCATATCCTGATGAATACCCATCTACTCCATCTATTAGGTTTATCGCATTTATGATTCCAACTCCCGCCAACAACGATAATGGATAAGAAATAAAGGTCGACACATCATGAATCCCCCATAGTCCGTGAAAATCATCGATAAACCTACCACTCAAAGCCATCATTGACCATACTACAACTATTTCTATTATAAACCTCCACGATGCCGGTAAATCTCTAATATCATCTGCAATACCTACAATCATCATAAATGTCATAGCCGCCAATGCCATTGGCATATTTGTAGAAGTAACAAAACACAATGCAAACACGACACCGCATAAAACCCCAATCCAGACAGCCGGTCCTCCAAATACCGGCACCGGCTCACGCTGAAGTTTCCGTGCATTCGGATTATCTACAATGTTGTATTTGTATGCTATTCTTAACAAATAAGGATAAGCGAGCAACGACACAATAAATGCGACAAATGCTGTAAGAAAAGCAATATATGGCAGTTTCATATAAGAGTCCTTTATTCAGATTTAAACTCAATCTCATCTGTTCTTGGATGAACAAATTCAAACTCGAGTGTCCTTGCTAAGCCCTCTTGAAGAGTAAAAGGAGGATTAAAACCAGAACTCATAGCTTTTGTAGAATCAAATTGTGTAGTAGCACAAAATTTCTTAACTCTCACAGAGCTAATAGCAAACTTTTTCCTGGTAAGCCAAGCCAGAGCATCAAAGCAATAGCCTCCCAACATACCCATCCAATATGGAAAATGAGTAGATGGAATCTTCTTTTTCAAAACCTTTTCTACTAATGCAACAAGATCATTCATATTAGTATCAGGCTTGTCTATATAATTGTAGACATTATAGCCAGCAGTCACTTTTTCTATCAAAAACTTCACGAAAGCCACAATATTACCCACATATGCCATACTCTTAACATTAGTTCCAGTCCCTACCATCAAGAACTTACCCCCAGAGATCTGCTTAAGAAGATTATAAACGTTCCCTCGGTTCCTCTCTCCAAAAATAACGGTAGGCCTAACTATGTCAATATTCCAGTCAGGATGACTTTTATACCACTCCTGCAAAATCTGTTCTGCCTGCCACTTACTTTTCCCATAATGGTTAAATGGATCAGCAGGATGATTCTCATCAGGATTCTTCTTATTCAAACCATATACGGCTACTGATGAAAAGAACACAAGCCTCTTGATACCATTCTTCTCCATCGCCTTAAGAGTAACCTTCATTCCTCCAACATTCGTATCATAATAAAGAGACACCGGACTAACATCATCCCTATGCTGAGCTGCCAACAATACCACTATATCAGATCCAGACAGCAGATTATCCATCTGTTCTTGCTCCCGAACATCCCCTACAACGCTCAACTCATTGAAGAAATGGCTTGGCAACAAATCAATGTTTTTCAGATTATAATCTCGACAGTCTTTCAGCAAATCAAGTAGTCTTGTCCCAACAAAACCACTACCTCCTATTAGTGTTATGTTCATAGATTATTGTATTTCTGAAACGTATTTAGATAATATTATTTCCTGAGAATAGACAGTTTCAGCTAGATGCCTGGCTTGTTTCCCCATCTCTTCAAGTTCCGCTTTCCTCTCCAAAGACAAATTCTTCAGGAAACCGACAATGCCTTCTCGATCAGATGGTTCAAAGCAGAACCCGATACCATTTTCCTGTACAACTCTAGCAATCTCGCTTTTAAAGTTCCCGATAAAAAGTATAGGTTTTCCTGCAGCCATAATGTTATAAGACTTTGATGGAACTCCTAAGCCATACATCCCATCGGCAAGTGTTATCAATGATAAATCTGCCTTATTTAACACTTCATTTTGTTGAGCTCGGGTATATTTATCATTGAACTCAATCTTAAGTTCCGGATTATCAAGATGATAATTAATCAAATCCTTTTTTATGGCACCATCGCCCCAGAAACTCATTAAAAGATTCTCATTGTTTGCCTCTTTAAAGAGCCGCAAGAAATAATCCAGCCCCTGCACCCTACCGAGATTTCCGGCAAACTGAACAGTCAAAAGATTATTATGCTCCTGTCCTAATTTAGGGCTTTTAGAAACTCCAGGTACTATCAATTTATCATCGGCCCAGTTCTCAACAACTACAACCTCAGTATTATTCGGATTCTTACCCAGCTTCTTTATCAAAACCTCTTGCATATCCCGCCCTAAAGCAAGTAACTTGTCGGCTCGCCGATATGCTTTGTCAAACAGTCTTTTAAGGAATCTATAAATAAGTGATTTTTCAGACCTGACTATCCCCGCAGGAATCAAATTCTCAGGGGAAACATCATGAACTATAACGAAAAGCTTGTTTCCACGCTTTTTTACAGCTTTGGGCAACATCAACAATAACGGAGCAGGGTTTGTAACCATCAGTACAAGATCTCCAGGTGAAAGATTCTTCTTCAACATCTTCCTAAGCCCCATACTAAGTCCCAACTGATGCTTAAGCCTCGATAAAAGACTGTCTTTATTGTATCCTTTAGAATCAAGTCTATGTAAATGAATATCCGGATGTAACTCAAAAGACGGAACAGAATCATGATCATTCTTGGAGCCTTGCAATTCTCCCATCTTCCCACCATACTTGGCGGGTCCACATATCACATGGACCTCATATTTCTTTGTAAGAACATTTGCTATGTGGGTTAAAATATAACCCGTTGCATTCTCTTCCGGATAAAACAATTCAGAAACAATCCAAAGAACCATAATAATCAAGAAAAGCTTACAGGTTATTTATGCAAAACTATTGCTTAGAAAAATTAGCCACTGCTTTTTCCAGGTATTTGGTATATTCCTGAGCAATTATCTCGTAAGAATAACCACCCCCTTGTATAAAAGCCCTAGCATTTAATCTAATAATGTCATATTCTTTCTTCGGAATACTTGCAATATAATTAACTTTATTCCTAAAATCATCTATATTTCCTGTTTTAAAGTTAAAACCATTATTATGGCTACACCTATCAATATTAACATTATTATCCTCAGATAAAACTGGTAATCCGCATGCCTGGGCATCATAGAAACTCATACTACACTGCCTGGGAAAAACCGACAAGTCTGCTGCTTGATAGAAAGATGCAAGGGATGTATAATTCTGAGTAGGAAACATAATAACTGTATTTTCTGAATCTTTAAGTACATTCTTAACATTCTCGCCATAAGAACCACTTGGTGGAGTACCAACGCAAATGAGTACTATTGATTTGTTAAATAACTTTTCAAAAGCTTCTGCTAAGAATAGCCCTCCCTTTGTTTCTGTCAATTTCCCAGTATATAAAACAATGAAGTCGTTCTCATTAATACCATTCTTTGCTCTAAAACTCATACGAGCTTCTTTAGAAGGTTTGAACAATTCAGTATCTGTTCCAAAAGATACAAATGGAGTGAGTTCTTCCTTTATACCAAGATGCTTATTAACATATGAATCATCTTGAGTTCTTATGACATAATATCCCTTGTTATTAATCTTTCTTCCACATATATTCCTAAATAGAAAATCAAATAAACGAGAAAAGCGATTCCGAGATGCCATCTCTAACATATGAGAATCAAAAATCATTGGGTATCGTCTATTCTTAAACAATACACGGATAGCAGTTAGAGTTTCAACACAGTGAACAAATAAAACATCAGGATTTAATTTACACACTTTCTTAAAAAAAAACGGTTTATATACCAAACGCCCCATCAGATAACCAAATGCCGGCATCCTGATGATGCGCACTCCAGTTGACCGTTCATAAGCAGCATCTTCTTCTTCTAAATTTTTTAAATCATCACCGAATTCTTTATAAACCGGATATACCCATTTCTTCTCAACCGTTACAATAATTACTTCGTTTCCCTGTAACTTTTGAAATTTAGCTAAAGGGTTGGCTTGATAGCCATATGATGGATGAAAAGTCTCATCAATGTGAACTATTCTCATAATATTGAATAAATTCTTTAATGGATAAAAATGTCGGTGCAAATTTAACTAATTGCTCTTCAGGGAAATTCCACCATTTTATCTTTAACAGAAAATCTACTTCTTCTTGTATAAAACGATACCTTATAAGCCTTGCTGGCGCTCCAGCTACGACAGCATATGGCTCTACATTTTTAGTAACAACGGAATGTGCCCCAATTATAGCCCCATCACCAATTGAAATGCCGTCTTTGATAAAAACTCCTTCACCTATCCACACATCATTTCCGATATTTACAATCTTGGATTCTATAATTGGGTTTTTAGCAAGACTTTTTCTAAAAACGTTCCTACCAGTCATAAAAACGGGAGAGGTTGAAACCATCGAAGGATTATGACCGTTTCCTCCTATGGCACAATAACTTGCGATAGAACAAAAAGATCCAATCTTTGCGCCATTCACAGAGTTATTCTTTCCCATATAGCTATAGCGCCCCATCATTACATTAATGCAGTTAGAGCCTGTCCCAATATATGCATTTTTGTCAATTATACAATTCCGCAATGAAGGGCGGTTCAACCAACGAAAGAACTTAGATAAAAAGAAACCAAAATTAACCTTCATGATGTTCTGATTTTATTTCATGTTCCAAAATTTTAGCGTCTACTAAGAAACGATACCAATATGCCTGCAAAAAAGCATGTACATAGCCAGCTTTCCCGTCTAGAAATCCTAAGCGAAGGTAATAGCGGTACCAAAAAAAAAGCTTTGCTCGAAAGAACTTAGGCAACCTGTAATAAAGTCCATCTCGAAGTTTACTTGTCCTCTTTGCCTCATGATATAACAAATTAGGATCTTCTTGGCCTTTGATTCGTGTTGCATAATAGTCTATTACCTCACGTGTTGCATACCAATTATGCTTAATTATCCAAGCATCTAAGCTCTTATAATCATAATGGAGGCAATCATTCTTTAAGTCTATTGTCTTTCCCTCAGATAATAACACATGTTCTCCCAAGGCCCTGTCTTCATAGCGTCCATATCCATACTTGAAAATAGTAAGGTTATAGAAGGGATACATTCCACCGTGCCTCAAGAACTTTCCCATAAATGCTACTCTGAACTTCATCACGAATCCGTTCACATCATCATTTTGATGCTTAATGCATGCTTCTACTATTTCATTAGCCAAATCACGCGTAACTTCTTCATCTGCATCAATACGGTATACCCATTTAGTCTTGATATCCACATTATCAAGAGCCCAGTTGAACTGAGAGGCATAGTGAATAAATGGTTCATGATGGTATATTTCCGCCCCAAGACCCTTTGCCAAAGAAACAGTCCTATCCGTACTTCCACTATCAACAACTACTACTCGTTCTACCCAATCCTTTATAGATTTGATGCAACGTTCTATATTAACTTCCTCATTCTTTGTAAGGATAATTGCTGTAATCATAATAATACTTATTTTAAAAATCAAAAACCTTTTGTGCCTTGATGCTTATATTATCTATTCTTTGAAGAGTATACGTTTATAATAAACAAACAGGAATAAAGTATATAAAACAGTAGTCACTCCTGTTAGGGTAGCTACCCAAAAAGCACCATTGTCACTTGTAATAGAAAGTTTCATAATTATCAAAAGTATAAGAAATAAATCTCTAATAACTCGAGAAATGAGCAAAAGCCAATTCTTGCCTCTAGATATAAACTCTTGTTGAAGAACAGACATTAATCCAGTAAAAATAGAATAGAACACAACTATTAATAAGACCACCTTAAGAGTCTTAAAATCCTCACCATAAAAAGAAACAATAGTGCCTGATAGGCAGAAGATAATCAATGCTATGAGGAAAGTGATGACAAACGCAACAAGAAGCATTACATTTACTAAATGGCTATGCCCTTTAGGATTATTCAATGAAGATGAAAAATACGTTAACATCACATTCCTCAATATTCCAGGTATGAAACAAATAATTGCACCCCATTGATTAGCAGCATTGTAAATACCCAATTCTCCATATGATGAAAATTTTATAATTACAAAAGCTACTGCCCAGTTAATAACGGCATATAAACTTTCCTGTAAAGCAATAGGTAACGAAAAACTAAGAACACTTATTTTTTGAACATGGTTTAAATAGCGAGATCCATTAAACTCATATTTTATCAATTCTTTCTTAATTGAAAAATAATTAAAAATACAACTAAAAACTCTCGATAATAACAATGAAACAACAGCACCAAATAAACCTAACCAATAAGTTAAAAAAATAGATAGCACAAAAGAAATCAAACCAACTATAATATTATTCTTTGCAAGATTACTGAACAAATTCAAACCAGACATTAGCCCAATTTGAGTATTTTTTATTGCATTACAAATAACTGCTAAGCTTATTATTCTTAACATTGAACTCAAATTAGGAGCATCTAATAAGACAGATAAGGGATACGCAAACAAGAATACAAAAAAGGCTATAATAGTACTTGTAAGAAATGTTGTCTGCATCGAAAATCTATACAAACAAATAACATCCACACCTCCAGATTCGCTCCTATCCTTTGATACAAAATGAGTAATAGTATAGCCTAATCCAAATGTTGAAAAAATAGCTATCTGAATTAATGTTGTCTTAACAATGCCATACTCTCCAAAAATATCTCTTCCTAATAATCTTGCAACTATCACTCCACACAATAAGGACAATCCATTCTCCATAGCACTACCAAATAATGCCCATGAAGAATCTTTAAGCAAAGATGACCTCTTAATATGCAATTTTATATTATAAAAGAAATCCTTGACTTGCATCATTATCTCAGAAATCTACTTATTTGAAAGGCTCTACCCAAAGAAGTATGATTATACAAAGGCTTAACCTAAGCCAGAAATAGGATTAAAAAAAGGAAAAACATCTAATAAAATGTTCAGAAGATATCAGATTTAAATATCATATAGGAAAGAGAACTGGAAATACTATAAGGACTTCTTTGGGCGCTGACTTAAAAACAATGAGACTGGAAACAGTACAAATTGTTCTACCCATATGTATCCAGAGAAAAAACACTTAACTAATCCGCATATTAATATAATAAAACAAAACCTATATAACGAACCCAAATTGAAATATCTATAAAAAAACAAAAAAGGAAAAAATAAAACAAAACTAAAGAGAATGGTTCCTAAAAAACCTATTTCACATAACATATCAGTTACAAAATTGTGAGAATAAGTGCCAATTAGATAGAAAACAGACCCTATTCCTTTTCCAAAAAAGGGACTATCTTCAAAACATAGCAAAGCAGATGCACGTAAAAGTTCTCTATTTTCATCTATTAAGCCCTCTCCCCCAAATAGTGATAAAGATCGCTCCACTCCTACCGAACTAAAATAGTGTGAGAAAATAAATAATACTAAAAAAGTAAAAGGAATAGAGATTAGGAATCCTTTAAGGCCATAACTTACAAACAAATAATAAAGCATTAACACGAACGCCAAAACGCACCCTCCTCGACCTCCAGATTGTATACAAATATAGAATTGAACAAGCATTAGTGGGAACATAAAGTAATAACTAATTAAATTATGATCCCTTTTAAACTCGTAACTTAAGAAAAAGGACAATCCCAAAAAGAAAGATGAATAATAAGAAACATTTTGATATAAAAAACCACTTTCATCATGAATCAGATTGCTTTGAGACAAAGATTTCATGATAAACATAAAAAGAATAATGGTTGAAATAAGATTAAAAAAAGTGATTAAACGTAAGTTGATACTTGTACAGCCACTATTAATCAATATAATATCTAACATCAAAATAGTTAACGATGTGACTGCAAATAGTTTAAATTCCGAGAAAAACGCATCATTAATTATAGCGAATCTAACATAAGTTAAAATAAAACTAATTGCTATTAAAAGAAACAAAGAAATAACTAATAAGAAACGCTTAGTAGTTTTAACTTTTATTCTAAATATAGCAAATAAAACACTTAATATGAATACTATAAAGTAAATTACTGAAAGCTGCCCTGATTCTATTTCTTTACCAACAATATACAAAAAAGAATTAAGAATAGATGCAGAGAATAACAATAACAATACTAAAACATCAACTAATAGAGAGTGCTTTAATGGCATAACATTACTTCATTTCTGTTCAAATGCATCAGAACTGCTATGAACAATAATTAAACCGTCATTTTGAGGTGTTAAAATCCTTGAAAAACTACATCACAATTGAAGAACTATTCTTCCGCATGATTTCCCATCTCCATACGGATTAATTGCATGCGACATCTTGTCATAGGATATTTTGTTATCTATAAGTTCTGATACTTCATTAAGGATTTTGCTGTAGTCTGTTCCAACAAGTTTGACTGTTCCAGCATCTAGAGCCTCCGGCCGCTCGGTGGTGTCTCGCATCACAAGAACCGGTTTGCCGAGGCCTGGAGCCTCTTCCTGAATGCCTCCACTATCGGTGAGGACAATATATGATTTGGACATCATATAAACAAACTCAAGGTATTCAAGAGGTTCAATGAAGAACATATTGCCAAGACTTTTGAGGTCTTGGCCAAACACTTCATGGATTGGTTTTCTCACATTCGGGTTAAGGTGCATCGGGTAAACAAAGTCCACTTCCAGATATTTCTTTGTCAAATCCTTTATTGCGGTGCACATACTGATAAAGCCTTCTCCAAAGTTCTCTCTGCGGTGGCCGGTAATGAGAACCAGCTTTTTGCCATCGCTGAGGCGGTTAACATCATAACCACAGGCCTTGAGCTTTTTGCTGAGTTCCTCTCTAAGTTCAGTGCTACCTTGAATCCTTTCAACTACCTGCTGAAGGGCATCTATGACAGTGTTGCCCGTAACGGTGATTTTCTTGTCTTCCACGCCTTCGTTTAGGAGGTTTTGGCGGCTAAGAGGAGTCGGCGCGAAGTTGAAAGTTGCTATGCGACCCGTAATCTGGCGGTTCATTTCCTCTGGCCAAGGACTGTAGATGTTGTGAGTGCGGAGCCCAGCCTCTACGTGACCGACCGGAATTTGCTGATAGAAAGCCGCCAAAGCGGAAGCGGTGCTTGTTGTCGTATCTCCGTGAACTAGAACGATGTCTGGGTGTGTCTGATTGAGCACATCACGCATTCCTGTAAGGACACGAGCTGTTACATCATAAAGATCTTGGCCCTGCTTCATTATGTTTAGGTCATAGTCTGGAGTAACCTCAAATATCTTGAGTACCTGATCTAGCATCTCACGGTGTTGACCAGTTACGCAAACTATGGTCTCGAACTTATCTGGATGCTTTTGGAACTCTTTTACCAAGGGGCACATCTTAATGGCCTCCGGACGAGTTCCGAAAACGAGCATTACTTTCTTCATTTGCTCAGTTATTGTCAGATTAGATATGATAAACTCCTTCTAATGGACAGATATTGTGACAATCGAGGATTACCTTCCCTTTGAGTTTATCCCAGTTCTGCTTGATGTGGTCGTGCTTAACCATAATTACAACCATATCCACCTCGCCTAGGAATTGTTCAAAATCAAGTACCTGGTTCTTTACGATTTCCTTGTCTGTGAAGAATGGATCATAACTCTTAAGAGGACGAGCTAGATGACGCCCCTGGATATCTAACATTTGAATGGTTGGACTTTCTCGTACATCGTCTACATTTTCCTTGTAAGTGATACCATAAAGACCGACTCTTCGGTTATCTGTAATATTGTTCTCTTTCATAATCTCATAGATACGCTCAAGAACAAATACAGGCTGGGTATCGTTTGTCTTCATAGACTCGTCAATAACCTTTGCAAGTTGAGGATAATCTCCAACAAGGAACCAAGGGTCCACACTGATGCAATGTCCACCTACTCCCGGGCCTGGCTGAAGGATATTTACACGAGGATGCATGTTACAGATCCTAATGATTTCGTAAACATCCATATTGTCGTGTCGGCAGATACGGGAAAGCTCGTTTGCAAAGGCTATGTTAACTGCCCTAAAGGTGTTCTCTACAACCTTGGTCATTTCTGCGGTACGGATATCCGTAACCACTATTTCACCTTGACAGAATGAGGAATAGTATTTCTTAACCTTTTCGCCTATTTCCTTGTTATCAGCTCCAATAGTACGGTTGTTATGAAGGAGTTCATAAACCATATTACCAGGGATGATTCTTTCTGGAGCATGAACAAGATTGATATCCTCACCTATCTTGAAACCGTTTGCTTCAATAACTGGACGAACAAACTTATCAATAGTACCAGGACTAACGGTAGATTCAATAACTACAGTTGCTCCTTTAGGGCAAACTTTCATTACATCCTTTACAGCTGAAATAACATAGCAAGGATCTACTTTCTTCGAGAATTTATCATAAGGCGTAGGAACTGACACGATATATGTGTCTGTCTTCTGATATTCTGTTGTAAACTTAATACCTGCTTTTAATGCTGTATTGAAAAGCACATCAAGACCATCTTCCTTGAAAGTGGTCTTTCCTGCGTTCAATGTTGCTACAAGTTCTTCGTTGTAGTCTGTTCCGATGACCTCAATTCCGTGTGAAGCCATCATCAGAGCGGTCGGAAGACCTATATAGCCTAAGCCTATTACGTTAATCATATGCGAATAGAAATAATCCTAAATTAATATCTTGTCTCTATAACCGTCCAGTTAATAATTCTCCAAAGTGCCTGAAGATGAGCAAGGCGGCGGTTCTGGTAATCAAGATAGTAAGCATGTTCCCATACATCAAAGGTCAAAAGAGGTTTGAGCCCTTGGGTAATTGGGTTATTTGCTCCTGGCTCCTGGGTTATGACTAGTGTATTATCTTCTTGGGCTGAAAGCCACACCCAGCCGCTACCGAAAAGGGTTATTCCTTTATTAGTGAAGTCCTCCTTAAAAGTTTGGAATGAGCCCCATTGCTTTTCTATTTGAGCTGCAAGTTTGCCAATTGGATAGTTTGCTTCTTCTGGTTGTGGAGCCTTAAATTGCTCAAAATAAAGGTTATGATTGAGAATCTGACCAGCATTGTTAAAAATGCCTCCGGTAGATGACTTAACTATCTCTTCCAGAGGCATTTTCTCATACTGGGTACCCAGAATTAATTTGTTTAGGTTATCTACATAGCCTTGTAGATGCTTGCCATGGTGGAAACTAATTGTTTTTTCGCTAATTACTGGTTCTAGGGCATTTATTGGGTATGGTAATTCTAAGAGTTTAAACATATTGAATCGTTTTCTAAGTTTATTTATTGTAAGTTGATTATTTCTAGGTCTCTATCTTTTCCACCATCTTATGAGTGATCCCTTCTATTGTGAAGGCAGCTATAGTACCGATGGTTATGACGAATTTGCGGTCTTTTTTTATGCGCTTGATGTTGCCTATGAAACCTTTGAATGGGCCTTCGGTTACTCTAACTCGGTCTCCAAGCTTTATGTCCTTGGGTTCTCCAAGATATGAGATCTCGTGGTCTTCAGTGGTGAGCCAGATGAAGGCTTGCATCTGGTCATCAGGAATGATTGCAGGGACTTTCTGAAGCTCTGTTTTCTTTGTATTGTTGTTTGTGTTTTCAGCTTCTTCAGTTATTTCCGTTTCTGTTAATTCTTTATCTGCGTATCTTGTATAGTAGGAAAACTCGGACAGGTGATTATGCTTGAGGGTCTTGAGGAAGGATTCTGTGCAACGGATGAATAGTAAGGATGGAACAAGTGGCTTCTTGTAGGTTACTACAGTTTGCTTCTTGTTTGCGATACGGATGATATCACGCTTGGAAGTAAGGTTCTTTGCCATTTGTTCCCCACTATAAGAGACGAGAGTGTTCTTTCCAGGCTTTTGAGGGAGGGCTCTGTCAACTTCAGTCATTGCAATGTATGTTTCAACATTGCAAGAATTATTTTCATTGTTTCCACTGTTTCCATAGTCCTCCGCCTCTTTCTGAATCGTTTCCTGCATCTGGAGGAGGCGGTTGTTGAAAACTTTCAACGCGTACCAGTTGGCTATTTGTTGTTTGTTGGCATTATATATTGCCATAATGTTTAAAAATAAACCTTTAACTCCCCGCACTTTGGGGTGTTCCCCAGTATGCAGGTAGATTCAGAGTCTGTCAGCATTTCTCGTCTGACCGTGGGGTGCTCCTATCCAAGAGCAAGGTCCAAGACTCTTTTTGCTTGTTGCGCTTTGTTGCGCTTTAGCTTACGCTCTTTCTTGTACTTTTTCTTGTACTTTTTATGCTTAGCTTAAGCTTCAGCCTTCTTGCTA
>JAEEGI010002770.1_pt1 | contig 42389 bp, 23 predicted proteins | sample 8958751 | NCBI WGS metagenome assembly JAEEGI01 (sample SAMN16246545, study PRJNA631951) | gut metagenome | biome: gut microbiome; feature: rumen; material: KS-attached | host: Bos | place: Iran: Karaj | collected 2018-10 | reverse complement strand
TGAAGGGGGGGGAGACCCCCCCGCCCCCCTAAAGGGGGGTAATATTCCTCTTTAGGAATGGTAACTGGAAGGGGGCGCCTAAACTCTAAACCTTAAACCCTAAACTAAAAACAACGGGTATCGGCTGCAAGGCTGATACCCGTTGTTTTGAATTATGAATTGTGAATCAAATTGTTATTTCAGGAATGCGATGATGTCGCCGCGGTTGACTTTGTGGCCGTGGCTGACCACCACTTCCACCAGTTGTCCGTCGAAGAAGCTGGGCACGGGCTCCATGCCGTAGTAGGTGCTGATGTGGCACATCACCTCGTCTTTCTTGAACGGGGTGCCGATGGGTTTCGCCTTGGAAATCTCGCCATCGACAGCGACTTCCCAAATCAGTTGTCCGCTCGCGGGGGCGGTCACCGGGCGGAGTGTCGGGTCGTTCTTCATGCGGATGGCGGCGTCCTGCTGCGGGTCGTAAGCGGGCACGCTGGCGGGGATCTTTCCGCCGTTCAGGGCTTTCTCCTTGGCGGCGGCGAGCTCGCGGTTGAAGTTCTGTTTCGCGCGCCCCTCCTTGTACTCCACATATTGTTGCTCGTGCATGGCCAATTCGAAGAGCTCTTCCTCGTCCTGACCGACGTCCCAGCCTTTCTCCTCCATCATCTTGCGGTATTTCGGCAGCTCGTCGGGGTAGTTGTCTTGCGGCACGCCGTTGAAGAAGGTGAACCCTTTCGCCTTGGCCATCTCGATGATTTCAGGCGCGAGCGGTCCGGGCAGCTGTCCGCATTTGCCGAGGATCATGTCCCACTGTTTCTGCTCCATGTAGGTGAAGCGCGGTTTGCCTTCCACCTCGGCACGCACGTTCATCAACGCGATGTTCTTGACATATTGGCTGAACGGGGTCACCAGGCCGGGCGTTCCCACCATCGGCCACACGGCTTCCACCTCGTTGAACAACTTGACGAGCAATTCGTCCTCGGTGAGGGTCTTCTTGCCGGATTTTTCGAGGGTTTTGTTGATGTATTGGTGGATGCCCTTCATGTCGGCCATCATGGATCCCATCATGCCGCCGGGCAGTCCGCAGCCGAGCAGCAGCGACGTGGAAATCTTGTTCTTGGGCTCGATGAAATAGCCGAGGAAGTCGTCCATGAACTTCTGGGTGAGGCTGCGGGCCTCCATGTAGGCGTTCATGTCGATGTCGGCGACCTCGAAGCCGTCGTCGCGGAGCATGGCCTGCACGGCGATGACGTCAGGGTGGACCATACCCCAGGAGAGGGGTTCCATGGCCACGTCGATGATGTCGGCGCCGTTGCGGCAGACCTCGAGGACGGAGGCCATCGAGAGGCCGGGGCCGGTGTGACCGTGGTATTGGATGACGAGGTGCGGGTATTTCTCCTTGATGGCTTTCACCAGCTTGCCGAGCGTTGCGGGGCGACCGATGCCAGCCATGTCTTTCAGTCCGATCTCCTTCGCGCCGTATTCCACGTATTTGTCCACCACGGCGAGGTAGTGCTCGAGGGTGTGGACGGGCGAGTGCGAGATGCTGAGGGCGGCCTGCGAGATGAGGCCGAACTCGTTGGCGTATTTGATGGAAAGTTCCAGGTTGCGGTGGTCGTTGAGACCGCAGAAGGAACGCACGACGTCCACGCCCTGGGCTTTCTTGACCTTGCACATGAGCCGGCGCACGTCGGCGGGCACGGGATACATGCGCAGTCCGTTGAGGGCGCGTTCTAGCATCTGGCATTGGATGCCGGCCTCGCGCAGCGGGCGCGTCCACTCGCGCACGGCGTGGTTGGGGTTCTCACCGTACAGCAGGTTCACCTGCTCGAAGGCGCCGCCGTTGGTCTCCACCCGGTCGAAACAGCCCATCCGCACAATCACGGGGGCGATTTCCGTCAGCTGATCGACGCGGGGCTGGTATTTGCCCGACGACTGCCACATGTCACGATACACCAAACAGAATTTGATTCTCTTCTTCATACTTTATACCTCTTTTATCTTTCTGTAAATCAATAAAATATAACAAAAACTGCTGTTTTGCAGACGGTGGCAAAGATACATTTTTTTAGGGAATAGACAATAGGGAGCAGGCAATAGGCGATAGGTGAGTTTAGACTGACATTTTGTCAGTCCCCACCCGCTGGCAATATATTTGCTATTTATCCTCGTCAACTAACCCATTAACCTTCTAACCTTCTAACCTTCTAACCTCTAAACTTTAAACTTATAAACCGAAAAATATGAATCCTAATAATTTAACAATCAAAACCCAAGAGGTTATCGGGAACGCCCAGATGCTGGCGGCCCGGAACCAGAACCAGCAGGTCGACACGCTGCACATCCTCAAGTCGATGCTCGACACGGATGACAACGTGGTTCCTTTCCTGCTGAAGAAACAGTCGTGCAACCCGCAGACCCTCAAGGCTGCGGTGGATCGCGAAATCAACCGTCTGCCCAAGAGCAGCGGCAACGAAATCTATCTCGGCGGCACCACGCAGACCGCCATGCAGAAGGCAGCTATGTTCTGCGACACTTCCGGCGACGAATACATGGCGTTGGAGCACCTGCTCTACGGCATTCTCATGGCCGGCGGTCAGGCGGCGCAGATGCTGAAGGATGCGGGGGTCACCGAAAAAGGGCTCAAGGCTGCCATCGCTGAACTGCATAACGGCAAGAAAGTGACTGGCGAGAGCCAAGAGGAGACCTACAACGCCCTCAACAAATACGCCAAGAACCTCAACGACATGGCCCGCAAGGGCAAACTTGACCCTGTCATCGGCCGCGACGAGGAGATCCGGCGTGTGTTGCAGATCCTGTCGCGCCGTACCAAGAACAACCCGATTCTGATCGGTGAGGCCGGTGTCGGCAAGACCGCCATCGCGGAGGGCTTGGCCCAGCGTTTGGTCAGCGGCGACATCCCGGAGAACCTGAAATCCAAGAAGTTGTACTCCCTGGATATGGGTGCTCTGATTGCTGGCGCCAAATACAAAGGCGAATTCGAGGAACGTCTGAAGAGTGTCGTCAACGAGGTCATCGAGTCCGACGGCGAAATCATCCTTTTCATCGATGAAATCCACACCCTCGTGGGTGCGGGCGCGTCCGGCGAAGGCGCGATGGACGCCGCCAACATCCTGAAACCCGCCCTGGCGCGTGGCGAACTGCGCTCCATCGGCGCGACGACGCTGGACGAGTATCAGAAGTATTTCGAGAAAGACAAAGCCTTGGAACGTCGTTTCCAGCCTGTGAAAATCGAGGAACCCGACAAATACAGCGCGATTTCCATTCTCCGTGGTTTGAAGGAGCGTTATGAGAACCACCATAAGGTGAAGATCATGGACGAAGCCATCATCGCGGCTGTGGAACTGTCGCAACGCTACATCGGCGACCGTTTCCTGCCCGACAAGGCCATCGACCTGATTGACGAGGCCGCGGCCAAGTTGAAACTCGAAATCAACTCCGTGCCCGAGGAATTGGACGACGTGCAGCACCGGATCTCGCAACTTGAAATCGAACGCGAGGCATTGAAAATCGAAAAAGACGAGGCGAAGGTGGCGCAACTGAGCAAAACGATCGCCGAATTGCAGGAACAACGCAATGCCTTGTCGACCAAATGGCGCAGCGAGAAGGAAATCATGGACCAGATCCAGCACTGCAAGGACGAAATCGAGGCTTACAAACTCGAAGCCGCCGAGCAGGAACGTCAGGGCAACTACGGTCGTGTGGCTGAACTGCGCTACGGACTCATCAAGAACGATGAGGACAAGATCGTGCAGCTGCAGAGCGATTTGGAGAAGTTGCAGGGTGACAATGCGTTGATTGACGAGAAGGTCACTGCCGACGACATCGCCGAGGTGGTGGCGCGCTGGACCGGCATCCCTGTCACCAAGATGATGCAGAGCGAGAAATCGAAACTGCTGCATCTGGAAGAGGAATTGCACAAACGTGTCATCGGTCAGGACGAGGCCATCACGGCCGTCTCCGACGCCATCCGCAGAAGCCGTGCGGGCTTGCAGGACGCGCGGAGGCCGTTGGGATCCTTCATCTTCATGGGCACCACCGGCGTCGGCAAAACCGAGTTGGCCAAGGCGTTGGCTGAGTACCTCTTCAACACTGAGGAGGCCATGACGCGGTTCGACATGAGCGAGTTCCAGGAATCCTACTCGGTCTCCCGACTCATCGGTTCGCCTCCCGGCTACGTCGGTTACGACGAGGGCGGCCAGCTCACCGAGAAGGTGCGCCGGAAACCCTATTCCGTGATCCTTTTCGACGAGATCGAGAAGGCGCACCCCGATGTCTTCAACGTGCTGCTGCAAGTGTTGGACGACGGACGACTCACCGACAACAAGGGTAGGGTGGCCGACTTCAAGAACACCATCATCATCATGACGTCCAACCTCGGTTCCAACATCATCCAAGAGAATTATTCCAACCCGAACGGACAGTCTGAGGAGGAAATCTTCCAGAAGACAAAAGCGGAACTTAACGAGCTGTTGAAGAAGACGTTGAAACCTGAATTCTTGAACCGTATCGATGAAATCGTGATGTTCCAGCCGTTGTCGAAGCGCGAGATCAAAGATATTATCAATCTGCAACTCAATAATTTGCGCAAGCTGTTGGAGCAGAAGAATTTGAACATCGAATTCAGCGATTATGCGATGAAGCTGTTGGCCGATCTGGGCTACGACCCGATGTTCGGCGCCCGTCCGTTGAAGCGTGTCATCCAAAAGCAGATCATGAACGAGCTGTCGAAGCTGATACTCTCCGACGACCTCGGTCCCGGCGACACCATCATGGTGGATTCCGTGGAGGACGGCAAGTTCGTGTTCTACAAGAAGTAATTTTGGGGGCCGGGTTCGGCCCCTTTTACTTTTTCTCGGACAACAATGAAAAAAAATGTATTTTTGCCTTTTCTTAAATTGCGTGAAATATGGCAAAGCAAATTCCCGCTTCCGAACTGCCGCTTCAGGCCGACGGAGCGATATACCATCTGAACCTCCATCCCGAGGAACTGGCCGACAATGTAGTGTTGGTGGGTGATCCCGGGCGCGTGGCAATGATTTCCGGGATGTTCGACAACGTGGAGATCCGCAAACAGAACCGCGAACTCATCACCCATACGGGAACCTATAAGGGTAAGCGTATCTCCGTGATTTCCACGGGGATGGGTACCGACAACATCGATATCGTGCTCAACGAGTTGGATGCTGTGGCCAACATTGACCTCTCCACCCGTACCGTCAGAGAGGAACACCGCACGCTCAACCTCGTGCGCATAGGAACCTCCGGCGCCCTGCGGCCTGAGATCGAATGCGGCTCCTTCGTGGCTTCCGCCTTCGGGTTCGGCATCGACGGCGTGCTGCGTTTCTACGACACCGGCGGTCTCATCGACGAGGGCCTCGTGGAGGCGTTCGTCAAGCAAACCGGCTGGGCTCACACGCTGCCGTATCCGTACTGCACGCCTGCGTCCCACGAATTGCTCGACCGTGTCGCTCACGACATGGTGCACGGCGTCACCGTGAGCGCCCCTGGCTTTTTCGGTCCCCAAGGCAGGGAGGTCCGTGCCAAACTTAAATTCCCCGAACTTAATCAACACATTGAAACATTTGATTATCAGGGGAATGTCATCACTAATATGGAGATGGAGTGTTCGGCAATCTATGGACTCGGAAACTTGTTGGGGCATAACCCGCTTACCGTCTGCCTGATCATCGCCAACCGCGTGACAGGCAAGTTCTTGGACAGCTACCATGACCGCATGGAGGTCCTTTGTCGTACCGTTTTGGATCGTATCTGACTATGAGAAAGTTCAGCCTTTTGATATTGGCCGTGTGTATGGCCAGCATTGCCTTCGCAGTCCCGAAGGAGTTCAAAGTGTTGTATCTTATCCCCTTCGACTCAGAAAGTTACGAAAGCCCTTTTGTCAAAGAATGCGAGGATATGGACAGGGTGATGTCGTATCGGCTAATGGGTTTCTGGAATGGATCCCAGATGGCGCTCGAAGAGCTCAGCGAAGACAGGAATTTCCGTTTGGATGTGATTGTCCGTGACATATCGAATGACGAGAGGAAACTTCGCAATATATTGGATGATAGCGAGTTGATGTCCGACGTGGATCTTATCATCGGACCGTTTTTCGGGAAACCGTTTGAAATAGCGGCGGAATATGCGAAAAGATACCAGATCCCCATTGTGAACCCGTTCACAAATAGACAGGATTTTTTGACGGACAATGAATATGTGTATAAGCTGACACCTCCGCTTTCGGCGCGTCCCGCCATGATTTCGTTCATGGCGCAGCAAGAGGATGCGTTTCCCATCATTCTCTATGGCGATTCAGCCTCGTCCGACAAGGAAATGAACGCTTTTGTGCGTTATTTCCAGGAAAACGGTATTGCTTACGAGGTTACTTCCAGTGCGTCCACGGTGACGTCGATGCTGACCAGTGGCAAACGGCACTTTGTCGTCACTTTTTACGACAATCCCGCCAGAAATCTCATCATTTCACGAAATCTGATTTATGGGAAAAAGACGGATAATCTGACGTTTGTGGTGCCGGAATCGTGGCTCGACTCGAAAACGTACGATATCGAGTATTATTCCAAACTCAACCTGCACTTTTTCTCCAATTATTATGTTGATTATGATGCGGAGAGCACCAAGACGTTCGTTTACGATTACACGCAGCGTTTCGGTGTGCCGCCCACGGTGCAGAATTTCGCCTTCCAGGGCTACGACGTTACACGCTATTTTCTGGAGTTCTTGAACGCCGAAAACGATGTTGACCGCGTGAAGGTCACCCCGATTTCGTTTCAGTTTTCCTTCGACAAGGTACCCGGCGGCGGTTTCGAGAATGTGAACGTGCAGTTCTTGGAAGTCAAGGACAACGAGATTGTGCCGAGTATCTACTAATTTTTGCCAGTATGGAGACCTTTTTCGCAGACGTGATTCTTCCGCTGCCTGTCGATGCGCGTTTCACCTACCGTGTGCCGCAGGCGTTGAACGGGAAAGTCGCGTTCGGGATGCGCGTGGTGGTGCCGTTTGGGGCCAACAAACTCTACGCCGCCGTGGTGGAAAAGGTTCACCAACAAGCTCCTAAACAATTCACTGTCAAATATATACTGGATGTGATTGACGAGCGTCCGGTGGTGTCGGAGCCGCAGTTCCGCCTTTGGCAGTGGATCGCCGACTACTACATGTGCACCGTCGGGGAGGTGATGGCCGCCTCGCTGCCTTCCGCTCTGCGCCTCGCCAGCGAAACCAAAGTGAAAATCCACCCCGATTTCGACGGCGACATCTCGGTGCTCACCCCCCACGAGCTGAACGTTATGGAACTCCTGATCCTGCGCGAGACGATGACCGTGGCCGAGGTCTCCAAAACACTCCAGGTGGCCAAGGTGATGCCCATCATCAAATCGCTGGTCGATAAGCGCGTGGTGATCACCGACGAAGAAATCAGGAATCCTTATAAGCCTAAGAAAGAGACGGTTATAAGGATTTCACCCCCATACGACAAAGAGCCGGCGTTTATGGCGCTGCTCGACAAACTCAATGCGAAATCGAACACCGCGCCGCAAGCCGACACGCTGTTGGCGTTCATGATGCTTACCCGCGAGGGAGGCCGTTACCATTTCGACGCGGCGATCCCCAAGGGTATTCTCACCAAGTCCGAAAACATCAACCCGAGCAGCCTGCAGACGCTCCTCAAAAAAGGCATTCTGCTTTCCGAGGACCGCGTGATTTCCCGCCTGGCGGACTTTTCGTCGGAAAATGCCGGCGAAGTGAAGCTTTCCGAGCCGCAGGAACGGGCATACGAAGAGATTAAAAGCAGCTTCGGGAAATTTTCGGTCACGTTGCTGCACGGAGTCACGGGCAGCGGCAAAACCGAAATCTATATCAAGCTGATCGACGAGGTGCTGAAACAAGGGAAACAGGTGTTGTATTTGCTGCCGGAAATCGCACTTACCTCGCAGATTGTCAATCGTTTGCGAAAATATTTCGGGGATAGGGTAGGGGTGTATCATTCACGCTTTAACGAGTACGAACGGGTGGAAATCTGGAACCGGGTTTTGTGCGGTGCGGAGGAGACCTCCAAGTACCAACTGGTTCTCGGGGCAAGGTCGGCTTTGCTGCTGCCATACCGGAATTTGGGGCTGGTCATCGTGGACGAGGAGCATGACGGCTCCTACAAGCAGATGGACCCCGCCCCGCGTTACCATGCCCGCGACGCCGCGGTGATGCTCGCGCAGATCCATGGCGCGAAAACCTTGCTGGGCACCGCCACGCCGTCGTTGGAAAGCTATTTCAACGTGCAGCTCCACAAGTTCGGATTGGTGGAACTTATGCAACGTTACGCTGACAGCCATCTACCTGATATATACACTGTTAACATGAACCTCGCCACCAAAAGGCACGAGGTGCAGGGACTCTTCTCCAACTTCTTGATCGAGCAGATGGCGATGGCGTTGGAACGCAAGGAACAGGTCATCTTGTTCCAGAACCGGCGCGGCTACGCGGTGCGCATGATCTGCCACACCTGCGAATCGATGCCCAAATGCCAGTATTGCGACGTGACCCTGACTTACCACAAGAAAACGAACCTGTTGAAGTGCCACTATTGCGGATATGCCATCGAGGTGCCGAAGGAGTGCCCGACGTGCCACAGCACCGACATTGAGATGAAAGGATTTGGTACTGAGCAAGTTGAGGATACGTTAGCGGCGATTTTCCCTGAGGCACGCATCGCCCGCATGGACACCGACACCACGCGCTCGAAAAACGCCTATCAGCAGATTATCAGCGACTTCGAAGAACATAAAACCGACATCTTGGTGGGCACACAGATGGTGACGAAGGGACTCGATTTCGACCGCGTGAGCGTGGTGGGCATCCTCAACGCCGATGCATTGATCTCCTTCCCTGATTTTCGGGCGTTCGAGCGGGCTTTCCAACTGCTGTCGCAGGTGAGTGGGCGTGCGGGTCGTAAGGAGGTGCCCGGCAAGGTGGTCATCCAGACCTTTCAACCGAACCATCCTGCCCTTAAATACGTGGAATCCAACGATTTCGCGGCAATGTACACGAGTCAGATTGCCGAGCGGCAGTTGTTCCGGTTGCCGCCCATCACCCGTATGGTGAAAATCACGTTGAAACATCCTGAAGAGCAGACCGTTCTGGCCGCAGCCATGCAACTGCAGGGAATGCTGCGCGAAGTGTTCGCCGGTAATGTCATGGGACCTGCTGTGCCGCTGGTCTCCCGTATCCAGAACTACTATCTGCAGGATTTCTGGATCAAGATGAACCGCGACGCCTCGCTGACCGCCCGCAAACGGCAGCTCGGCGAAGTCATCCGGCAGTTCAAACAGCTGCCCCAGTTCAAAAAGGTGCGGGTAGTGGTGAACGTCGATGCGTGATGCAAAAGGTTAAAGGTTAGAAGGTTAGAAGGTTAGATGGTTAAAGGTTAGAAGGTTATAGGTTTAGAGTTTAGAGTTTAGAGTTTAGAGTTTAGGGGTGGTTGGGGCAATGGTGCTCGCGAATGTCATAGTCAAAGTCAATAGTTATAGTCGTAGTTATAGTTATAGTCATAGTCATAGTTTATAGTCATAGTCTAAGTTAATAGTCATAGTCTAAGTCAATAGTCATAGTCAAAGTCAATAGTCATAGTCTAAGTAAAAAACAAGGTGTCATTATCTCGCAAGTGCACGGCTAACAGCTGACAGCCAACAGCCAACGAACAGCCAATTCAAAAGTAACAACAATGGCAAATAATATAAACAAATCCCAATTGGTCGCTAAAGACCCCTATTTGAAGCCGTTTCGGGCGAAATTGCAGAAACGCATGGAGAGTGCTGCGTTGCGCGAGTTGCAGCTCACCGACGGCGAATGTCCACTCACCGACATCGCCAACGGGCATCTCTACTATGGTCTCCACAAAACCGCCACGGGCTGGGTTTTCCGTGAGAAGGCGCCCAACGCCACGGAGATCTACCTTTACGGCGACTTCTCCGAGTGGAAGATTTTGCCGCAGTTCCGGCTCACGCCCATCGGCGGCGGCGACTGGGAACTTGAACTCCCCGATTTCGCCCTCCGCCACGGGATGCTCTACAAATTGTGGATGGTGTGGCACGGCGGCGCCGATGAGCGCATTCCCGCCTATTGTCAGCGTGTGGTGCAAGACGAGGTCACGAAGGTTTTCTGCGCGCAGGTGTGGGAGCCGGAACCGTACGTTTGGAAGCATCCGGTACCGCCGAAGCCCGAACATCCGATTATCTACGAGGCGCACATCGGAATGTCGTCGCAGGAGGCCAAAATCTCCTCCTACCGGGAGTTTCAGGAAACGGTCTTGCCTCGAATTAAAGAACTGGGATACAATATGATACAGCTGATGGCCATTCAGGAACATCCTTATTACGGTTCCTTCGGCTATCAGGTCTCCAACTTCTTCGCGCCGTCGTTCCGCTTCGGCACGCCCGAGGAGTTGATGGAACTCATTGATGCGGCTCACGGCATGGGCATTACCGTCATCCTCGACGTCATCCACTCCCATGCGGTGAAAAACGTGAAGGAGGGCATCGGCTACTTCGACGGCAGCGACTCACTTTACACCCATCATGGCGAGAAGGGGCATCATAAAGTGTGGGATTCGCGTTGTTTTGATTACGGAAAGCCCGAAACCATCCGTTTTCTGCTCTCCAACTTGAAGTATTGGCTCGAAAAGTTCCGTTTCGACGGTTTTCGTTTCGACGGGGTGACCAGCATGTGCTATTTCGACCATGGTCTCGGGGTGGATTTCATCGAGTATGCGCAATATTTCGACGGCAACGTCGATGAGGACGCCCTCGTGTATCTGACGATGGCCAATAAATTGGTTCGCGAGGTGAATCCCGGTGCCACCACCATTGCCGAAGACGTGAGCGGAATGCCCGGAATGGGGTTTCCCGTGGAACAGGGCGGTATCGGCTTCGACTTCCGAATGTCCATGGGCATCGCTGACTTCTGGGTGAAGACGCTCAAGACCCGCAGCGACGATGATTGGAGCGTCGGCGAGATCTATTTCAAGATGACCGACAAACGTGCCGAAGAAGAAACCATCAGCTATGTGGAGTGTCACGATCAGGCTCTTGTAGGCGACAAAACGCTTATTTTCAGAATGATAGATAGCAAAATGTACACGTCCATGTCGGTGTTGACCCCGGACATGGTCGTCGATCGTGGCATCGCGTTGCACAAGATGATCCGTTTGGTGACCTTGACCCTCTGTTCCGGCGGATACTTGAACTTCATGGGCAATGAATTCGGTCATCCCGAGTGGATCGACTTCCCGAGGGAGGGCAACGGCTGGTCGTGCTATCATGCCCGTCGCCAGTGGAATTTGGCCGATGACAACATGTTGAAATACAGCGGGTTGAATCGTTTTGACCGGGATATGATCCACTGTGTGGAGGCGAACCGAATGTTGGAGTCGTTGCCGGAGGTCATTTGTCAGAACGAAGGCGACAAGGTGTTGGCGTTCAAGCGCGGCAACTGTCTGTTGGTCTTCAATTTCCATCCGGAAAACGCCTACTCCGACTACGCCATTGAGTGTCCGGCCGGCGAGTATCGGATACTGTTGAGCAGCGACGACCCGCTCTATCACGGGTTCGGCAACATCGACGCGAAAATCTCCTATTTCACGAACGATTTCGAGGGGAAATCCCGTCTGCAGCTGTATTTGCCTCCGCGCACGGCGGTGGTGCTGTCTTCGGTTGATTCGTAGGATTTCGGGCGATCGGATGCCCGTTGTGCAATGTACAAAGAACAATGTAAAATTAGCGATGGATGGCGATGGCACTCTGAATTCTGAATGAGGGGCGAAGCGTATTATCCGCCGCCATCTCCACCCTGCTGAACGCGAACAGTTTCTTTCCCAAGTCTTTGAGGGAGGCGTCGAAGATCTGCCCGTCGTAGAAGACACGCTCGACCGGTGGCAAGGCGGTGCGCACGAAGAGGACGATCTGCCCCTATCAAACCGAACATCCGAGATTTCCTTGGTAGTTGCTTCTTGCCCGATTTCTTTTTCTGAATAGATGTTTTTTTAATGAAAGCCGATATTGTCTTGAAAACAGCCGAGCAGCACCGCCATCTTCGCCTCCAGCCGAATGCTGCTGTCGGGCTGGTAGATGATCTCATTCTTTAATAGACATTAATTTTTTCATTTCCTCTTCATCGGGGAGCAGTTCCATAAGTCTCTTCTGCCCTGTTTGGTATGTGGCGACACCCATAGGGCGCTGGTAATCCTGAAGGACATACTCAACAAAGGTTTTGTCGGCATCTTTGCAAAGGATTATTCCAACAGGAGGGTTCTCTCCTTTAAGCTTTTCGTCGTCATCCAAAACATGAAGGTAATGAGATAGTTGTCCGAGATAGGCCGGTTTGAAAGTTCCTTTCTTCAGTTCCACCACAACCAGCGAACGAAGAATCCTGTTGAAGAATAGCAGGTCCACCCAATGGTCGTGTCCCAGTTTGTCGTAATGGACTTGACATCCAATGTATGCAAAACCTTTTCCAAAAGTCATGATAAAGTTTCGCATGTTATGGACGATTTCGTTTTCAAGGACTCGCTCATCGATGTCCTCTTCTCTCTGACCCAATTGCTCTGTGTTGATAAAATCCAGTAAGTAGGAATCTTTGAACATCTGAATAGCACGGAAGGCTTGTTTGTGGTTTGGGATGGTGTTGACGAAATTGTTAGGCATTTTGCCTTGGTTATGGTAAGTGTCTTCTGCTATCCTACGTCCCAAAGCCTCGTGGCTCAGCTGTAAATCAGCGCAGAGCTGAATGTAGAATTTGCGTTCTTCTAAGGTTTTTGTCTTTGACAAGATCATGACGTGGTGAGAAAATCCAATGTTGAAAAACGCTGCAATGGGAATGCCCATCAAAACGGTTGGTAAGAGAGCGCTTTCGTCCTCTCCTAATTTGGCAGACGCGTCTGCCAAATTTGAGTCAAGCATTTGCCACTGTTCGTAGAACATTCTCATATTGCGTAAGTTGCGCGGAGAAAATCCCCTCAATCCTGGCATTTCGGCCGACAATTGACGGCTGATGGTCTCGATGGCATCCTTGCCCCAAAACCCCGAACGAGAGTTTTGAGAAATGTATCGGCCTATACCATAGTATAATGCCAACTGTTCTTGATTTACGCTTGCCAACGCTTTTGCCTGGCTCTGCAAAATGGCTGTCTTGATTTGTCTGACGGCATCACTGTACTGATTCATACTTTTTGTCTTTCGTTTTTAAGGTTATTGAAATCCCGTCTGCAAAGATACAACAAAAACCGTTGTCTGTCAAGGGTTTTGCGTTATTTTCGTTGCTTTTGAAAACCAGGTAATTGTAATTTTTATTTACAATTTGTTTTGTTGATTGTTAAAAATCAAGAGCGGAATTTCGCAGGATTTTGGCTTTTGCGGGTCGGGGGTTTCGTTTGGTAAGGGTTGCATGTGGCTGCGACGTTGGAAGCGTCGTTTCCTATTGTCTCACGGCAACACCTCTTCGGCCGCCATCTCCATCCTGCTGAACGCGAACAGCTTCTTTCCCAAGTCTTTGAAGGACGCGCCGAGGTGATAGACGGTGTCGTCGATGATGAGGAAGCGGGCGTGGTAGTAGTCGTACTCGCGAATCGCAATGGGCGGATACTGCCGGTTATGCCGTTCGAGGTCACGTGATGCAGATTATTGCGATGTCACCAATTCTAGAATGGATTCTGGGGTTGCGTTCATCTCCGTGATGGCGCATAGACCGACACCCATGTCCTTCAGACTTGCACCTAACAGATAGGCCTTGCCATCGATAATCAGAAACCTGTCGTGGTTACGGAGAGGGAGTTGGACGAACTTGATATAGGGATATTGTGCATTGTAAACGCGTACGGCAGCGTTGGGCGATACTTTAAGGATTGGAGGTGGTCACATTTTGCAACCACCTCGTCGCATTCTGCCTTGGTCAAAACGAAACGGAAGTTATGTGGGAACCGTGCTGAATTGCGATTCGCTTGTTGATTCAACCGCTTTGTCGTTACGTTGTATAAGCGGGCAACATCTTGGTCTATAATTACTTGCTCTCCTCTAATGGTAAGGATCAGCTTTTCGATTTCGGATTGGCTGATGTTGTTCTCTTCTTTTTCGATGTGGTCGCAATTTGCGACCAGTTCCCTGCTTCTTTCATCGTTATTATTTTTTATCTTCGCCATAATGGTTGTTTTTGAAATGCAAAGATACCACAAAAATCGCTGCCTGTCAAGGTTTTTGCGTGATTTTTGTTGCTTCTGAAAACCAGAGAATTGTAATTTTTATTTACAATTCGTTTTGTTGATTGTTAAAAATCAAGAGCGGGATTTCGCGGGATTTTGCCTTTTGCGGGTCGGGGGTTTCGTTTGGTTTTCTTGGCCGTTCCGTTCGCGAAGCAGCCCATTAGGGCTGGAAGGCTTGGTAGCGATGCGGGTGCCGATGCGTATTTTCGCAGGCCGTCAGGTCTGCGGGGAAAGCTTTTCAATTATGAATTATGAATGTAGATGAAGAAACTTGTGCTTCTGACCTATGCTGTTTTATTGTGGATGAACTACTTGTTTTTTCCTCCTCAAAATTTGTGTTTCAGCACGCCGTATAGCTGTTACCTGCAAAGTTCGTGTGCTGATTCATGTGAGACCATAACAGCAACCGTCTATATTTGCACCAGTCCAAAATCAGAGTGCTATCATTCCCACTCAAAATGTAGAGGTCTCAATAGCTGCTCCGCCTCCATAAAAGCGGTCTCCGAAGAAAAGGCCATCCAATTGAAACGCCGGAAATGCAAGTTGTGCTATAAATGATTGACAAGAATAAAACGTCATGATGTGTGTCGACAAATCAAAATCCATAACGCTGTGTTATTTTTTTTCAACACATAGTCTAAGTCATTAGTCTAAGTCTAAGTCCCTAGTCTAAGTCAATAAACCTCAGCTCTCTCGCCAGCGAAAGCCAACAGCCAACAGCCAAAGTCATCCTAGTCCCCCGCCACGTCCGTGCGCGAAATTTTCCCCCTCCCCGCAACAACCCGAAATTTTTGTATCTTTGCCGCCGTTTTGAAAGGGGTGCCGGAAGGCTGAGATCAGACCCGTTGAACCTGATGCGGATAATGCCGCCGTAGGGAAATTCACAACGTCCTCTTATCCCTCTTTCAGTGTGTTTAATTTATTAATAACCAAACTGTTAGAGTATGTTTTCAATTAAGAATGCAGAATTAAGAATTAAGAATGCAGCGCTGTCGTTAATGATGGTGCTGTTTGCGACTGCGTTGTTCGCGCAGCAGAAGGACACGGTGCAGACCGGCGCAATTCAGGAGGTGACCATCGAGTTCCAGAAACCCTCGGTGCAGCAGTCGGCCAACGTGACCACGATGTCGATGCCGCAGATCCGCGCACAGCAGGGCAACGGCAGCGTCAACAACCTGCTGGAGCTGATGCCCTCCGTGGTGGTCACTTCCGAGTCGGGTAACGGCCTGGGCGCCACCTACATGTTCATCCGCGGCATCGACCAGACCCGTATCAACACCACCCTCAACGGCGTGACCATCAACAACGCCGAGTCGCAGGGCTCGTGGCTGGTGAACCTGCCCGACATGGGCACGTACATCGAGAATGTGAGCGTGCAGAGCGGCGCCAACACCTCCGACGGCAGTACCTCTTACGGCGCCCGTGTCAGCTTCCGGACCCGCGAGATCCCCACCAAACCCTTCGCGGAGGCACGCACGGCGTACGGCTCTTTCAACACCTTCCACAACATGGTGAGCGCGGGTACCGGCCTCATCGGCAAGCGCTTCTCGATGCTCGCCTCCTTCTCCGACATCCGCAGCGACGGCTACATCGACTTCTCCGGCGTGCGCCTCAACTCGGGTTTCCTCACGGCACAACTCGACCTCTATAACTTCAAGAAGAACAAAGACAATGGTACGCTGCGTTTCAACATGCTCTTTGGCAAGGAGAATTCCGGTTTGGCCTGGAACGGCGTGCCTTACAATATGTTGGACACCAACCGCACCTACAATTCCTGCGGCGAGTATTATGACGACAACGGGGTGCGCCATTATTACGAGAATTCCTTTGACCATTACACCCAGACCTTCTATCAGTTGGAGTATCAGAAAAGATGGTCGCGGAATTTGGGCAAACAATGGCATAGTGTACGGGTGATGCCCTACCTGACGCGCGGCTACGGCTACTACGAGCAGTACAAGGATGACAAGAAACTCAACAAATACGGGTTGGAGCCGCTGCATGAGGACCAGAAACGCGCCGACCTCGTCACCCAAAAATATCTCGACAACTATTATTATGGTGTTTTGGCGGAATACTGGGGAAGTCAGCGATTCAACGGCGATGCCCTCCATGGCTTGCGCTGGACGGCCGGCATGGATGTGGGCAACTACAACGGCAAACACTACGGCGACATCGTTTGGGTGCAGCCCGACCGGGTGGTGGAGTGCCCGCCGATGTATGAGTGGTACCGCGGCACCGGTAACAAGCTGCAGTCCAAAGTGTTCGGTAACTTGCGCTACTATATCAAGAACTTCAGCGTGACCGGCGAACTGCAATACCGCCGCGTGGATTACACTATCAACGGGGTCAACGACGAGCTGACGCCCATCCCGCAGGAGTACCACTGGAACTTCGTGAACCCGAAAGTCGCGTTGCACTATTTCATGGACAAGCCGAAGGTGAAACACAGCTTCGACCTCTCCTTCGCCACGGCCAACCGCGAGCCTACCCGCAACGACCTTGTGGGCGCCCCCGACGACCGCAAGCCCGTGCCGGAGACCCTTTACGATATGGAGTTCAGCTACATGAATTACAATGACAAGTACTTCTTCAACACCACGTTATACGGAATGTACTACAAGAACCAGCTGGTGCGCACGGGCGAGCTCGACCAGACCGGTGACCCGCTCATGACGAACGTCGATAAGAGCTATCGTCTGGGCATCGAACTTTCCGCCGCCTACAGACCGGTGCGTTTCTTCACGTGGCACGTCAACGGCGGCTTCAGCTTCAACCGCATCCTCGACTACACGCATTATGTTGAGGATTGGGAGAACGGCGGCTACGTGGAACAGCAGATCGGCAACACGCCCATCTCCTATTCCCCGAACATCGTGTTGGGCAACGACTTCACGTTTACCCCGCTCAAGGACTTCAACATCAGCCTCATCACCAAATTCGTCAGCAAGCAGTATCTCGACAACTCCGGCGACGCCACGTATATTCTGAAACCTTACAGCTATACCAACCTGCGTCTCTCCTACACCTTCCACTTCAAGGCGCTGAAGGATTTGGAGTTGTTCCTGAACGTCAACAACCTCTTCAACACGAAGTATGAGACCAATGCGGCGCTGTACGAGGGTTACTATGGCGGCGAGATTTCGTATGATCCGTACTATTTCCCGCAGGCCGGTATCAATTTCCTCGGTGGCGTGAGAGTGAAGTTTTAGATTTTAGGGAGTAGGGAATAGTGAGTAGGAAATAGGGAGTAGGGAATAGGGAGTAGGGAATAGGGAATAGTGAATAGTGAGTAGGGAATAGGGAGTAGGGAATAGTGAGTTTTGATTAGGGCGTCCGGAGAGGATGCCCTTTTTTTGTGAAAAATAAAATGCTGTTTTTTGCGTTGTGTGTGGTTGATATTTGGGAATTATGAAAAAGAGTGTCATGAATAAACGTTTGTGTTTGTGGTTGTTGGCGGTGTCGGTGGCGGTCGGTGGTTTCGCCCAGACCGCGCAGGTGCACATCCGCAAGGGGATTCCGTACAGCACCGTGCAGTTCCCGGGGCAGGACAAAATGGAGAAGCTCTGTTTCGACTTTTACGAGCCGATGGGGAGTTCGGAGTCGTTGCGGCCGCTGGTGATCACCGTTTTCGGCGGGGGCTTCGTGCTCGGCTCGCGGGACTATGAGGACATGGTCGCGTGGTGCAACCGTTTTGCGGAGAACGGGTATGCCGCCGCCAGCATCGACTACCGGCTGATGCCTGCCAAGAAGTTCTCGTCGAAGGAGCTGATCCGCACCGGCTATATGGCGGCGCAGGATGTGAGCGCGGCCGTGCGTTTCTTCAAGGCCAACAGTGCGGAATACCGTATCGACACGAACCGCATTTTCCTGCTCGGGCAGTCGGCCGGGGCGGTGGCCATCATCCATGCGCTCTACATGGACGAGGACGAGCGGCCTGCGGAGACGCGGGTGGAACCGGCTTTGTCGCCGTTGCATTCGGAAGGCACCGATGCCGCGAAATCGGAATCGTTCAGCGTCGCGGGGGCCGTGCTGCTTTGGGGGTGCATTTTCGACCCGGAGATGATCGACGCGGATGAAACCACCCCGGTGTGTCTCATCCATGGCGAGCGGGACAAGATCCTGCCGGTGGATTCGGGCTATGCGTTCTCCATCCACGGGCTGCCTTATGCTTATGGATCCGTCACGATGGCCGACCGTCTGCGGCAACTCGGTACCGCTTCTTTTGAATTGCACCTGCAGGAAAATGAACCCCACGCTTTTTATTTCAAATACCTGAATGCGTTCCAGTTGGATGCGCTTAAATTCGACAATTGTTTCCAAACGGCGGTGGACTTCATGGGGCGCTGTGAAAGGGGTGATCGTCGCTGATTGCCGGCGAAGAAAAAAATCGCGAATGTAAAATAAAAATTTTATCTTTGCGGTTTAAAATTGACGATTATGAGCGAATTCTATCTAGCTGGTATCCAGCAAATTGGTATAGGCACGGAGGATATGAAGGCGTCGTGGAAATGGTACGCCGACATGTTCCAGATGAATATCCGGATGTTGGAGGATGACACGGTGGCGGAACGTATGCTGCCGTATACGAACCAGAAACCTGAAAAACGCCATGCCTGCATTGCCGCGAACCTGCAGGGCGGCGGCGGTTTCGAAATCTGGCAGTATTCCGAAAGGAAACCCCTGCCCATCGATTTTGACGTGCAGATGGGCGACTTGGGCGTCTTCTGCGCCAAGATCAAAACCCACGACATCGCCGCTTACCATGCGGAACTGGCCGCGAAATACAAGAATATCTCCCAAATCGGCGTCGAGCCCAACGGGATGCCCACCTTCTACATCCACGACCCCAACGGCAACCTTTTCCAGGTGGTGGAGGACAAATACGTCTTCATCGACCAGAACCGCTTTTCCGGCGGCGTGGTCGGCGCGATGGTTGGGGTTTCCGACATTGACAAGGCGTTGACGGTTTACCGGGACATCCTCGGCTACGACACCGTCATTTACGACAAAGTCGGCGTTTTCAGCGATTGGCAGATCCTGCGCGGCGGCACCCAGCAATACCGGCGTGTGCTGTTGACGCATTCGCAGCCGTTCAAGGGACCTTTCGCGAACCTCTACGGCAACAGCACTATCGAGCTGGTGCAGGCTCTGGAGCGCACCCCCCGCAAGATTTTCGAGAAACCCCGCCAATGGGGCGATCCCGGCTATATACAACTTTGCTTCGATGTGGTCAACATGCGCGCGCTGGAAGAACATTGCAAGCAGCACGGCCATCCGTTCACCGTGGACAGCTGTCCCGGCGACGGCGACTTCGACATGGGGCTCGCCTCCGGCCACTTCACCTACATCGAAGACCCCGACGGCACGCTGATTGAGTTCGTGGAAATCCATAAGATCCCGATCAGCAACCGTTTCAACATCTGCATAAACTTGATGAAGCGCGACAGGTCTAAACCCCTGCCGACGTTCTTTTTCCACCTGATGAAACTGAACCGCGTAAAATTCGATTAGTATGGGAAATCTGGTTGATTTGATCAAGAAGGACTTGCGTTACGAGGAAGCCTTGCACGCCTGCATGAACTGCGGCATGTGCACAGCGGTGTGCCCGGCAGCGGAGTTTTACGACTACGACCCCCGACGCATCTGCGACCTCGTGCAGCGCAACGACGAAGCCGTCATTGAGGAACTTCTGCGCTCCGAAACCATCTGGTACTGTGGACAATGCATGTCGTGCAAGCCCCGGTGCCCGCGCGGGAACGCCCCTGGCGAAGTCATTAACGTGCTGCGAAAAGTCTCCCAGGAGACCGGCTACTTCCGCGAAAGCGAGATGGGCCGCCAGCAGACCCAGCTGATGAACTCCATCGAGCAGAACATCCTCGACATCGGCTACTGCGTGCATCCCGACCGCGTGGATCCCGACTATCACATCGAACAAGGTCCCGTCTGGCGTTGGTTCGTCGAGAACATCGAGGAAGTCGCCCCGAAATTGGGCGCGAACTACCACGGCGAAGGCGCCGGCGCCCTCCGCACCATTCCCCACGAGGACATGGCCGAGGTCCACAAGATCTTCGAGGTGACGGGCGGCTTCGACCTGCGGGAGAAAGTGAAGTGAGTCGGCCATTAGTAGTTAGCAGTTAGCAGTTAGCAGTTAGCAGTTGCGGGTTAAGAAACTTGCGGAAGTATAATAAACGAATCCCTTTTCAGTTAGTATATCAGTTGAAACCCGAAACCTGAAACCTGAAACTATGACTAATGACTATGACTTAGACTAGTGACTATGACTTAGACTAATGACTCTTTGAGACTTGAGACTTGAGACTTGAGACGTGAGACGTGAGACTTAAGACTTAAGACTAACCCCTAACTCCTAACCCCTAATCCCTAATCGCTACTCCCTACTCCCTACTCCCTAGACCCTAATCCCTATTCCCTAGACCCTAATCCCAAAACAAACAAACAAATAATGAAACGAATAATAATTTTGCTGATACTGAGTCTCACGCTGCCGATGGTGATTTTCGCGCAGGGACAGACCAACGTGACGGATAAGAACGGAAAGAAACAGGGTGTGTGGAAAAAATATGAGCAGGGGAAGCTTGTGTACGAAGGGCAGTTCAAGGACGATGTCCCTTACGGCACTTTCAAGTATTATCATGCCAATGGGAAGTTGAAAAGCACCACGAATTTCGAGCAGGGTGTGCATAAAGTGCGCACGGTCATCTACCACGAGAACGGGAAAAAGGCTTCCGAAGGCATGTACATCGACCAGCAGAAGGACGGCGAGTGGCGCTACTATTCCGACCACGACGTGCTCATCAAGGTGGAACACTACAGCGTCGGGAAGCGCAACGGGATCTGGCAGACCTACTCTCCCGAGGGAACCCTTCTGGAAGAGTGCAACTACTTGAACGACAAGCTTGACGGCGTGTTCAAGTCCTATTACCTCAATGGCAACGTCAGCTTGGAGGAGAACTATGTCGCGGGGAAGACCAACGGCAAGAGCACGGCCTATTACCCGAACAAGAATGTCTCCATGACGGGCAACCACCACAACGGCTGGCGCGACGGCGAGTGGAGCACCTACGATGTGAACGGCAAGATCCGTTCCACGATACTGTACAAGGACCAAAAGGAGACGAGCACCTACATCTACATGTATCAGAGAGGGGTGGGGCAGAAGCTGAACCAGAGCATGGTGGCCTATTTCGTGAAAAATCGCGACAAGATGACGGTTGTGCTGAAAAACGGCAGGCAAATCGCCATCGACGAGTCTATGGAGGAGGTGGAGCAGTGGATCGACTATACGGTTTTCGTCAAGGTGAACCCGCGCTATATCGTCGCGTTTGACGCCATTGTCAGCTACAGTCCTGTGCCCGAGACCGACGGCATCACGCTCAAAATCAATCCCGCCCCCGACGAGGAGATCTATTCCGAAGGGAACGACGCCAAACTGCTCAAAGCGTTCCTCTCCGAAGGAAAACCCGTGGAATAATACCCCTCCCTAAACCCTAAACTTCAAAAACTCTAAACTAATAAACTCCTAAACCGTTATAATGAACCGCGAAATCCTCCGCATCTCCATCCCCAGCATTGTGACGAACATCACGGTGCCGCTTTTGGGTATGGTGGATGTGGCGATTGTGGGGCATATCGGCAACGCGAGTTATATCGCCGCCATTGCCTTGGCGACGATGGTTTTCAACCTGATTTACTGGAATTTCGGTTTCCTCCGTGCGGGCACGACCGGTTTGACGGCGCAGGCATTCGGCGCGAAGGACAAAGACGAGTACCTCAACGTTTTGGTGCGCGGCATCGCGATTGCGGGGGCGGCAGCGGCGACGCTCATCGTGCTCCAGTATCCCATTTCGCTTCTTTGCAGGCGGTTCCTGCACAGTTCCCCGACGACTATCGACCTGATGCTGACCTATTTCTTCATCCGCATCTGGGCGGCGCCGGCCACCATCAGCCTCTATGTGCTTAAAGGCTGGTTCCTCGGCATGCAGAACGCCGGCTCCCCGATGTGGGTCGCCACGATCCTCAACGTGGTGAACATCGTCTTCAGCCTGTTGTTCGTCTATGCGTTCGACGCGGGCATTGCGGGCGTGGCGTGGGGCTCTGTGGTGGCGCAATACAGCGGTCTGCTGCTCGCGGTCATCATCTGGATCCGCCGCTACGGGCATTTGTGGCACGACATCCGTTGGCGTGCCGCCCTGGAGTTGCGCATGATGGCCCGTTTCTTCAAGGTCAACGCCGACATTTTCCTGCGCTCGCTCTGTCTGATCGCCGTGTTCACCTTCATCCCGTACATTTCGGACGAAATGGGGGAGGCCACGCTCGCCGCGAACACCCTGCTGATGCAGCTTTTCACGCTCACTTCATACGTTATGGACGGTTTCGCCTACGCGGGCGAGTCGTTGGTGGGGAAATATGTGGGCGCCGGCGACAAAGTGTTGTTGCGGAAGGTTGTCCGCGCCCTGGTTTGGTGGGGTGTCGGGCTGGCGGCGTTTTTCACGCTGCTCTTCTTCTTCGGCGGCGAGCTGCTCCTGCGGATTCTCGCCAAAGACGAGGATGTCATCGGGACGGCGATGCAGTTCATGTTCTGGACCTACCTGCTGCCGTTCACCGGTTTCGCGGCGTTCATCTACGACGGCATCTACATCGGGGCCACCGCTTCCGCCGCCATGCGCAACGTGATGTTCGTCGCCACCGCCGTCTTCTTCATCCTTTACTACGCCCTCGCCGGCGTCTGGGGCAACCACGCCCTCTGGTTCGCTTTCATCTTCTTCCTCGTTTTCAGAGGCGCGCTGATGATCCTCGGCGAACGGAAATACGTCTTCGGGGAGTGAGTTGGCTGTTGGCTGTTGGCTGTTGGCTGTTCTACTGGCGAGAAATTGATCCCTTGAACATAAATGACCATGAATATGCCACGAATAATCAAAAATATTCATGGAAAATTCATGGTTGTTGCTACCAAACCCTTCACCCTTAACGGGGGGGCGCGAACCTAAACCTTAAACTCAAAAAACTACTGATGCAATTATATTAGGTGTAAGAAATGTATCTGTCATGCCATTTGTTTTGCCGCCGAGGCCAACCTCTCGTAGCAAAGTGTTCTCTGGCTACGGCACATCAGTGCCGGCGCGGGGAAACTCCCCTTCTATTTTAGAAGGGGTGCCGTTAGGCGGGGTAGTAATATTAAAATATCAGAATTCCTTGTGAAAAAAAAATATTATCAACGATATTCGAATCAAAGCCCACTGTGTCCACAACTTTCTGGAGAACAGAGATTTGTTAGCCTATGCGCGTGAAAATCGCAGAGCTGGTAACATGGCCGTGATCGCATCTTGGAACAGGTTCACAAAAAGATGTTTTATGGTCTCAATTTTGACAGGCAGAAAGTCATCGGAAACTACATTGTGGATAATTATGAGCATGAGGATTATGAAAACAAGGAATAAGAATGCCTATATTACTACCCCGCCCTTTGGGCACCCCTTCTAAAATAGAAGGGGAGTTTTCGCGACCGCACTTGTCGTGCGGAAAACGGAATTGATTTCAAATCGAAAATTCAATAAATGACTATAAATGCATGTATATCAGTGTATTATAATTGGGTATTTAAAATTATCGCATCAGTAGTAAACCCTTAACCTTTAACCTTTAACCCTTAACCTTTACAGATTGTCTCGGAAATCGCGTTCTTTCTTGTACTTCAGCACGTCGCGGAGCGTGGAGGACTTCACGTTGATGGTGAACGACCAGCCTTTGCGGTAGCCGACGGGAATCCAGTTGAAACTCATTTCCCAGCAGTGCATGTCGCGGTAGAAGTCTAACGAGGTGTAAGACAGGGACTTCTGCACGAAGTCGTAGCCGGTGGTGAAGCCGATCCGCCATTTCTTGGTGATGTTGATGTCGCCGGCGACGTTCAGCGTGTGCACGATGTTGTGCGCATACGGCTTCAGGTCGGGATACATGAGGATTTGGCGGTAGTATTCGAGGTTGTCGTTGATGCCGTAGGTGAAGGTGTAGTTGAAGGTCAGCGACCACGGCAGCCGCGCCTTCTGCCGCTCCGGATCCTTCGACTTGAAGGTGTTCTGGTCGATGCGGTAGTTGAACGCCACGCTGTAGGTTCCGGACGAGAAACGCAGCAGCCGGTGGTTGGCCGCCCACTCGGTGACATTCACCCTGCGGCCGTTTTCGTTGATGCTGTAGGGGTCGAAAATGAAGCTGTAGGTGAGGTAAAGCTGTTTGAAGAGGGTGCTGCGGCCCGACATGGTGAGCAGCGACCATTTCATCGAGTCGGCGGCGAAGTCATAGTACATGGAGATGTTGAAGTTGTCGATGATGGGCACTTTCTTGAGCCCTGTGATGGTGTCTCTCTTCGAACGCACCTTGATTTCCAGATTGTTGCCGAAAGAAACTTGCGCCCGCGCGGTCATCCGGCTGTTCCCGCCGCCGAAAATGGAGTTGTCGTAGTACGTGTAGTTCACGATTTCGCCGGTCATCGGGTTGACGAACTGCGCGTTGTTGCGGCCGTTGAGCATCGGCTGGAACGTGAAATTCAGCGTCGGGGTGATGATGTGGCGCACGGCCCCGCCTTTCTTGAAGATGTACATCACGTAGATTTTGGTGGTCAGGTTGGAGGAGATGTTCAAGTCATGGACGGCCCCGAACTTCCGGTTGAAATGCATCATCATCTGCGGCGTCTCGGAGTGTGCGGTGTCCAGGACCATGTCGCGGGTGTAGTGCTGCAGATACCATTTCTCGGTGAGCGTTATGGACGTGTTCCAGTTGATGGTTTTGGCGATCTTGATGGGGATGGTGAGCGGGATGGTGTGCATCATGCCGGCCTCGAACTGCTGCCACGTGATGGGCTTGAGGAACATCGAGTCGGTGGTGTTCACCTGCCCGACTAACTGCGAGGACCACTTCATGGAGATGTTGTCGTACCATTTCAGCTTGCCGATTTTGTTTTTCTTCCGGAAGGGGTAGAACTGTGCCACGGACATGCTGATGTTGGGCAGTTTCATGTTGACGGTGTGCGAACCGGTGTTCTGCGAATAGGAAACGCCTGCGTCCAGGAAGAAGATGTCGGCGGCGGAGGTGGAGAAGGAGACCGACGAGGTGAACTGGTTGGAGAGGTAGTCGCTGGCGGAGGTCATGTTGTAGCGGGCGTAGTTGGCGCTCTGCATGTCGATGTGCGCGTTGAAACGGGTGCGCGGGTGCGACTTGTTGTCCTGCTTGTGATCCCAGTAAATCTTGTAGTTGTTGCTTTTCTTAAAATTGGCCGTGTCGATGCGGTCGCCGGTGAGCGAGCGGGCGAAAGCCAGCTCCACCTGGCCGGTGCATTTGTAACGAAAGACGTAGTTGGACTTGGCCTTCAACGCCCAGCTGCCGCGGGTGTAAAGGTCCCCGGAGAGCAGCAGGTCGATGTTGTCGTTGATGGCGAAGTAGAAACCCAGGTCGCGGAGGTAGAAGCCCAACGACCCCGCCTGTCCGATGGAGGGCATCACCAAGCCCGACTTGTGCTGGGCGTCCAGGGGGAAGAAACCGAAGGGGATGGCCAACGGGGTGGGCACGCCGGTGAAACTCAGGTAGGCCGGCCCGATGAGGATCTTGTCGTGCTGGATGACCTTGGCCTTGGAGAAGGCGATCTCGAAATGCGGGTCTTCCAACTCGCAAGTCGTGTATTTGCCGCGCTTGATGTAGGCCACGTTGTCGCCCATCTTCTTGACCTGCTCGCCATGGATGAAACCGTCGTCCTGGGTGGTGATGACGTGTGTGATTTTGCCCTTTTTGGTGTTGAAGTTGTACATGATTTCGCGGGCGCGATAGGTGTCGCTCTGCTGGTTGAAGACGGGGTTCCCGTGAAGGACGCCGTTGGAGTCGGCCACGCCGCTGGAGTACATCTCGCCGCGCGCGAAGTCGATTTCGATGTAGTCGGCGCGGAGCTCCATGTCCTCGTAGCGCACCACTGCGTCGCCGAACAGGTAGGTGCGACGGTGCTGCAGGTCGTTGACCACGGAGTCGCGCGCGCTGTATTCCACCACCGAGGAGATGGCGTTGGCGGAGATCACTTTCACGGTTTTGGGCGTGGAATCGACAGCCGCCGCATAGTCGGGATTCGGAATGTCGCGCTTGGTGGTGTCGGCCGTGGATCTTGCAGGCCGGCGGTTCCGGAGGTTCTGCGCGGAGGAAAATACACACAAACTGCTGAATATGAACACCATAATCAGCTTGCAGAAATATGAAAAATCCACTGTGTATATTTTTTTAATCAATCCGAATTTCCTTAAGTCAATATTTTTAATTTTGCGCGAAAAAATCAGCAAAGATAATCAAAATATCAAATGATATGAACTCGAAATCATTTTTCTTAGTATATCTGTTCATAATTTTTTTGATGGCCCCCTCTTTCGCCCAGAAAGACGGGAAAACGTTCAAGGTGGTGATTGACGCAGGCCACGGCGGCGGCGACCCCGGCGCCCTCGGCTCTTATTCCAAGGAGAAGGATGTGGCTCTCGCCGTTGCGCTGAGAACCGGCAAACTGATCAGCGATAACTGCCCGAATGTCAAGGTGATATACACGAGAAAAACGGATATGTACCCCGAACTCCGCCAGCGCGCGAAAATCGCCAACGACAACCATGCCGACCTGTTCATCTCGTTCCACTGCAATGCCAGCACGGATCATTCCGCACACGGGGTCGAAACCTACGTGATGGGTCTCAGCAAGGCGGCACTGAACCAGTCCGTCGCCCGTGCCGAGAACTCCGTGATGCTGAAGGAGGCCGACTACCAAAAACACTACAACGGCTTCGACCCGAATTCGCCCGAATCCGCCGTCATGTTCTCCCTCTATTCCTCCGCCTACCTCAACAATTCCATCATCCTCGCAGACAAAGTGCAGCGGAATCTCGTCAATGCGACGAAGTTCACGGACAGGGGCGTGAAACAGGCTGGATACTGGGTGCTGTGGGCCGTCTCCATGCCCAGCATCCTGGTGGAAATGGGATTCATCTCAAACCCCACCGAGGAGAAAATCCTGAATGACAAGAAAAAGCAGGATGACATCGCCGAAGCCATCTACCGCGGCTTCTATGCCTATTACGAGCAGATGGTCGGGAAGAGCACGGAAACTCCCGAAACTCCTAAAAAAGAGGATAAAACCGATGAAACGGTTGCCTCGAACGACCAGGACAGTGCAAATCCGTCCGAAAACAAGACCGAAAAAGACGAATCCACGACGAAACAGCCTGAAGTGCGCTTCATGGTGCAGTTCATGGCCATGCCGGACAAAATCTCCCTCAACGACAAGCGTTTCAACGGCATTCCCAACGTGAACCGTTATTATGAAGGCAACTTGTGGAAATACACCGCCGGAAATGAAACCGATCTCCAGTCGGCCAAGAAGATCCAGGCCGAACTCAAAGCAAAATACCCCGACGCCTTCATCATAGCCTTCAAAGACGAGGAGAAAATTCCCGTGTCGGAGGCGGTGAAACTGGTGAAGTAGTGCTGGATTATGACGAAATTCTTTCTGAAAATATACGATTTCCTGGAAAAGCGGCGCTGGTTGACAGTGTCGCTTGCGCTTCTTCTGACGGCGCTCTTTGCCTTCCTCGCCTCGCGGGTGCGCTACGAGGAGGACATCGCCAAGTTCCTGCCCCGCAGCGACGAGAGCCGCAAGTATCAGGAGGTTTATCAGCAGTTTGCCACCCAAAGCCAGATTGCGGTTATATTTTCCGGACAGGAGGATTCCCTCGATGTGGAAATGGCGCAGCAGGCGATGGAACTCCTCGGCAGCAAGTTGGAAGAGAGCGGTTTGGCCGAGAATCTGACGGTCACGGTCGATGAAACGCAGGTGTTCGACTTGATGGACGCGGTCTATGCTCATCTGCCTTATCTGCTTGAAGAATCTGATTATCAGCGAATTGATTCGATATTGAAAACGCCGGGCGTCATCCAAAGTCGTTTGGAGGCGGACAAGCAAATGCTGATGTTCCCCACGTCGGGCGTGTTCATGCGCACGCTCCCGAGCGACCCGCTGCAGCTTTTCACGCCGACGTTGGAACGGCTGAACTCCCTGAAATTGAACAATGAACTGCAAGTGGTTGACGGATACTTGTTTACGAGTGACGGAAAGCACAGTATCCTGACCTTTGATTCCCCGTATGGCGCCAACGAGAGTTATCATAACGGCCAGCTGGCGAAGGAATTGGAAACGATGGCGGAGGCCGTGCAGGTGGAGTGTCCCGGCATCGAAATCGCTGCTGTGGGGGCACCGTTGATTGCCGCCGCCAATGCCAACCAAATCAAGCGCGACTCCGTGACGGCCGTCGCCATCGCTGTGGTGCTGATCCTGCTGATTCTGTTGCTGCACTATCGTCGGATCTCCGACATCCTTTGGGTGGGAGCCTCCATCCTCTTCGGGGCGCTGTTTTCGTTGGCAGGGCTCTGCCTGCTCCGGGGCGGCGTCTCCATCATCGTGCTGGGCATCGGCTCTGTCATCATCGGCATTGTCGCCAATTACCCGCTGCATTTCCTCGACCAATACAAGGAGGTCGGCGACCGACGCGAGGCGCTCCGCGAGATGGTGTTGCCGCTCTTCATCGGCAATCTCACCACCGTTGCTGCCTTTTTCTGCCTGATCTGGCTCGACGCCCGCGCAATGCAGGACCTCGGCCTTTTCGCCTCGCTGATGCTGCTCGGCACCATCCTCTTCGTGCTGATTTTCCTGCCTCAGTTGATGCACCGCCGCCCGTCGCCTTCGGAACATCTCCTGTTCGGGAAGTGGACGGGAATCCACCTTTCCCGCAGCAAAGCCCGCCCGTGGATTCTGTTGGTCGGCTTGGTGATCACCATCGTGTTAGGTTATTACTCCACCAAAACCTCTTTCGACAGCAACTTGTCAAATATCAACTATATGACTCCGTCGCAAAGGGAGAATGTGCAGATTTTGTCAAAGTTGCAGTCCTCCGACATGATGTATGCGGTGGCGGAAGGCTCTTCGTTGCAGGAGGCGGTGGACCGTCACGATTCGATGATGGCGAAACTCCGTGGCTGTGAGGCGGTTGCCTCCGTCAGCGGGGTGGGGGAGATGCTCCCCTCGCGGCAACGTTGCGAAGAGGCGGCTGTCAGATGGAACGACTTCTGGCAGGATGAAAGCCGAAAAGAGTTCCTCCGTGAACTGCAACGCGCCGCCAACGCCCAAGGGTTCTCCGACGAGGCTTTCCAACCCTTCTTCATGATGGTTTCTGAATCGTGCGAAATACCTGATATTGAAGATTTTAGCGACATTATAGAGCCGTTCACCAACAAGTACGTTTATCCTGTCGGCGAAAAGGGATACCGCATCATCAGCTATGTGAAGACCGACAATCCGGAGGCGGTGCATGCGCTGCTCGACGGGAGCGATGCCGCCTTTGTGTTTTCCGGAGGCGATGTGGGGCGGCAGATGGTGGACATGCTGCGCGGCTCCTTCAACTACATCGGGCTGGTATGCAGTTTGGTGGTGTTTGTTTTCCTGCTGATTTCCTTCCGACGGATAGAATTGGCCGTGTTAGCATTCCTGCCGTTAGCGGTGGGCTGGATCTGGATTTTGGGGCTGATGCATCTTACGGGCATTCAGTTCAATATTGTCAACATCATCCTGGCTACGTTTATCTTCGGGCAGGGCGACGACTACACGATTTTCATTACCGAGGGGTTGCTTTACGAGTATAAGACCGGTAAGCCTCGGTTGGCCTCCTACAAGCACAGTGTGGTCATTTCCGCGCTGATTATGTTCGCCGGCATCGGCTGTCTGATTGTGGCGAAACATCCCGCACTGCGCTCGTTGGCGTTGGTCACCATCATCGGCATGGTCACGGTGGTGATGATGGCCTCTTTCCTGCCGCCCGTCGTTTTCGACTGGTTGACGAGAAAGAACGGCGAGCTCCGGGAGACGCCGATTACCTTTAAGAGATTGATTTACACTATTTTCCTCGGATTTTGTTTCCTGCTGCTGTTTTTATGGCTGATTCCGTTCACGGCAGTCTATTTTCTGTTCGGGAAAGATTCCGAGGCCAAGAAATTGAAATACCATACCATGTTGCACCGTATGGCGGTCTTTTTCCTGCAGCGTCTTCCTGGAATCGGTTTCCGGATGGAAAAGCCCGAGTCTGAGACGTTTGGGAAGCCTGCGGTGATTGTGGCCAACCATCAGAGCCATTTCGATCTGGTGTGTATGATGGCGCTCACCCCGAAAATCGTTTTTCTGACGAACGACTGGGTCTGGCGGAATCCTTTTTACGGCTTGGTGATACGCAGGGCGGAGTGTTATCCGGCGAGTGACGGTATGGAGCAGAACCTGCCGCGGCTGCGCGATCTCTATGAACGCGGCTACAGTATCTGCATTTTCCCGGAAGGCACGCGTTCGCCGCACTGCGACATCTTGCGCTTCCACAAGGGGGCGTTCGCGTTGGCTCGGGAGTTGGGCGCCGACATTCTGCCGGTGTTTCTCCATGGCACAGGCCACGTGCTTCCCAAAGAGGAGCTGATGGTTCGCGAGGGGGAGATGCTTTTGGAGGTGACGGAACGTTGCCGTCCGTATGAAAATGTCGAAGCCGACACCGACAGCGAACTCGACCGTGTGGTGACCCGCCGGATGCGACAGTATTACATCGCCCATTACGACGAATTACGTCAGAAGTTGGAAACGCCGGAATATTGGCGCTTCTTCAAGAAGTACCGGGAATACTATTTAGTTGGCAGTTAGAATGTTTCTTGTATTTTGCGACTCAAAATTGAATTGAGATGAGTAGAGGATTTGTAAAAGAGGGGGACCAGGAAGAGGTCCCGATGCTAACGCCGCGTGCGTATTTGCCTGCGGGTGTGGAGAATTTCGTGACCACAGCGGGGCTGGAGGCGCTGAAAGCCGAGCGCGAGGAGATTTTGCGTGAGCGCAAGCAGTACGAGGGTGTGGACAACAACGATGCGCGCGTGAACAACAACTACCTGACAGCCAAGCTTCGCCAGCTGGAGGAACGTATCCATTCCGCCCGTGTGCTCGACTTTGACCCGCAGCGGCAGAAAGAGATTGCTTTCGGGGCGATTATCAAGTTCAAAAACTTAAAAACCAATCAAATAGCTACTTATCAGATTGTTGGAGTCGATGAGGCCAACATCATGCAGGGCAAAATATCCTTCATCTCGCCCCTCAGCAAAGTGCTGATGAACAAGAAAGTGGGGGAAACCGTCATCTTCAAGACTCCTGCCGGTGAGGTGGGAATGGAAATCCTGGAGGTGAGGTAGAGGTAAGTCAGACATTAGTATTTCTCGTCGCCGAACACCATTCCGACCCCGCGTGCGGCGGTCACCAGGAAATCGTCGGGCTTCACGAGATGCGGTTCCTTGAGGGCTTCTTCCAGCGGGACATACGAGATGTTCGGGTGGCGATAAACCACGAGGTTGCCATATTTCTTCTCTTTGACCAGTTCGAATGCCTTGACGCCGAATTCGGTGGCGAGGATACGGTCGTAGGCCACGGGAGTGCCGCCGCGTTGAAGGTGCCCGAGTACTGTCACGCGGATATCGTGCTCGATGCCGAGGTCGATCAGTTCCTGTCGCAGCACGTCGCCGACGCCGCCGAGTTTGATATGGCGGTCGCCCGCGGCGGTCGGGGCTTTGCCCGTGACGGTGCCGCCGACGCGTTTAGCGCCTTCGGCAATCACGATGTTGCAGAAACCCATGCCGTTTTGGTAGCGCGCCTCGATTTTGCGGGCGATGGCTTCGGGCTCGTAGGGGATTTCCGGGATGATGCAGACGTCAGCGCCGCCGGCCAGTGCGGTGTGCAGCGCGATCCAGCCCGCATCGCGGCCCATCACCTCCATGATGAACACGCGGTTGTGGCTCTCGGCGGTCGTCACCAACTTGTCGATGGCCTCCGTGGCGATTTGCACCGCCGTCTGGAATCCGAACGTGAAATCCGTGCTCGACAGGTCGTTGTCGATGGTTTTGGGCACGCCCACCACGGGGATGCCGATATTGAGGAGCTGCAGGGAAATGGCTTGCGAGCCGTCACCGCCGATGTTGATGATGGCGTCGAACCCCATGTTCTCGAAACGCTTTCTCATCAGCTCGGAACGGTCCTCGATCTTCCAGCTGCCGTCGGGTTGGCGAACGGGGAAATGGAACGGGCCGCCTTTGTTGGTGGTCTTGATGATGGTGCCGCCTTTCACATGCAGCCCGGAAACCATGCTCTCGGTGAGCTCCACGATTTCCACGTTGTCTTTCAGCATGCCGTTGAACGACTCGATGCAGCCGAAAATCTGCCATTCATCCTGTTCCAGCGCGGCTCTCTTCACAATGCCTCGGATCACCGCATTCAACCCGGGACAGTCGCCGCCGCCCGTGGCTACCAATACTTTATGCGCCATATTGCCTTGTTTTTTAGAAAAGGCAAAAATACATTTTTTTTGTTTTGAAAAGTCGGAAAAACGGTCTGCCCTTCGTCGGAGCGGCTAAAACTCCACCATGAGTTTCACGTTGATCAGTCGGCCTGTCAAATAGGTCGGCACCGGACGCTGGTTGTTGTAGATGTCGGTGACCCACATGAAGGACGACACGTTGTAGATGCCCAACAGGTTGAAGACCTCCAGATAGACGCCGGCGTTGCGGATGCTGCGCACGAAGGCGGACTTGTGCTTCATGCGGTCGCGGCTCTGCTCCAGAATCATGAACGACATGCCAAGATCGACGCGGCGGTACCACGGGCTGGTGAAGACGCGGTACGAGGGATCCATTTTCGGGGGACCGTAGGGGAGTCCGCTTGCGAACACGAAGTTCAGGTGCACGCGGAACTGCGGGAAACTCGGGATATGGTCCTGGAAGAAAAGGTTGAAGGAGACGCGCTGGTCGGTGGGACGGCGGATGTAGCCGACTTCCGTCTGGTTGCCTTCCGCGTCGGTGCGGTAGTCGCCGTGCACGTCTTCCATGGTTTTCATCAGGGACACCGAGAACCAGGACTCCAGTCCGCGCACAAATTCGCCGCTGATGCGCAGGTCGAGGCCGGTGGCGTAGCCTTTCGCGTTGTTCTCGCCGCTGTAGATGATCTGCACGTTGTTGACGTTGTACGTGATCAGACGGTCCAGGTATTTGTAGTATGCCTCCGCCGTGAATTTGAACGGTCTGCGCCACAGGTTGAAGCAGTATTCGCTGCCGGCCACCACCTGCGCGGAACGTTGCGAGCGGATGTCGGGGTTGAGCGTGCCGTCGGCATAGCGCATCTCGCGGTAGAACGCCGGTTGGTAGTAGAGACCCGTGCGCAGGCTGAATTGCCAGTCGTGTTTCCAGTGCGGCTTGTAAATGAAAGCCAAGCGCGGCGAGACCGTGAACTCCTTGGGGTTGTAGGTCCAGAAATGGTAGCGCAGTCCTCCGGTGAGCGTGAACCGGCTCAGACTGTCGCCATCGATTTTCCAGGTGTCTTGGATATAGCCGGTCATTCGCCACGTGTTCAGGGTGTTGTGCGCCAAAAGATAGTTGCCCTCGCCGAAGTAGAGCTCGCGGGCGGGGTCGCCGGGGACGACAATTTCGCCCGGTGTGGTGGGAATGTACGGCAGCGTGAACCCGGAGGAGTCGATCATGGTCCATTCTTTGATGTTATCGCGGATGTACTCGTTTTGGAACTTCACGCCCCATTCCAGCTTGTTGAAGAAGGGAAGCTGGTGGGAACCCTGCAGGTCGGCAGCTGAAACCACCGAGTTTAGGTGGTTTCGGGCATGTTCCAGATAGCTTCCGTAGCCTAATTGATCGCCGATTTCCACTTCACCGTTGCCGCCAAAACGGATCTCGTTCAGCCAGTATTGCGCTAGGATGTCGTAGGTTTCGCTCTCCTTGGCGTAAAATGACGACAGAATCAGACGGATATCGCTCTTTTCGTCGGGCCGGTAGCGGAATGTGAGCCCGCCGAGGTAGTTCTGGTAACGGTCCACCTCCTGCCCTTCGTAGAAGGCGCGCAGCATTTCAGCGTCGCCAAAACTTCCGAACTTGGTGCTCACGCTATCAGGTTGGAACAGATAGTAGTTGTAGGAAAGGTTGCCGAGAAGGCTCATCGATAGTTTTTTTGTGAGGTCCCATTTCAGCAGGAACTGCGTGTCGAAGAAGCGGGGTTTGTAGTTGCCGGAGGTCTCCATCGACTTCAGCAGGTATGCGTTCGATTTGAACCGCAGTCCGACGAGGAAGGAGAAGTTGCCGGCTTTGCCTTCGGCGTGGGCGGTGGCGCCGAGGAGGCTGGCGGAAACGGAGCCGCCGTAGCGCACGGGTTCTTTGTAGGTGACATCCAGCACGGACGACATCTTGTCGCCGTATTTGGCGTCGAATCCGCCGGCCGAGAAGGTGACGTTGCCGGTGAGGTCGCTGTTGACGAAGCTGAGGCCTTCCTGTTGGGCGTTGCGCACGAGGAACGGGCGGTAGATTTGGATGCCGTTCACGAAGACCAGGTTCTCGTCGAAGTTGCCGCCGCGCACGTTGTACTGGGCGCTGAGTTCGTTGTTGGAGGAGGTCCCGGGCAGCATCTTGATGAGCGACTCCATGCCGCCGGTCGGGGAGGGGAGCTGGAAGCTGAGTTTGGGGTTCACCTGCACGTAGCCTGTCGCGGCCGCGCCCTGGATCTTCACGGCTTCCAGCCGTTCACCGGTGGTGCGCAATACAAGGTCCATCGTGCGTGTCTCTTTGGCGTTCAGCCTCAGGGAGACCAGCGTGTCGCTGTGGCCCAGGTGCTGCACGAAGATGCGGAGGTCGCGGTTGGCGGGCAGCGTAAGGCTGTATTGGCCGTGCTCGTTGCTGATGGTCTGCTGGTTGTAGTCCAGGACACGCAAAAAGGCGGTCTCGATGGGGTCGCCGAATTCATCGGTGACCACACCTTTGAGTACGGCGTTTTGCGCGACCCCGATGACCGCGGACAAAACGAACAGAATGGTAATGAGTATTCGATGTTTCAAATTTTCCAGCATGAAATACTATTACGCGGACTTCTCCTTTTTATTGTATTCCGACAAAAAAAAACTGCTGTGTGGAAACAGCAGTCCTTTTTTTCTTTCGCGATGGGAAACGGATTATAAAATGCCTTTCTCGCTGGCTTCCACCAAGCATTGGTAAACACCCTTCTTGTTGATGTTACGCATGCCGTGTGCGGAAACTTTCAGGAAAATCCATTCGTCCAGTTCCGGCACGTAGAATTTCTTGGTGTGCAGGTTGGGTTTGAATTTCCGTTTCGTTCTGATATTGGAGTGGGAGACATTGTTGCCCACAATCGCTTTTTTTCCGGTAATTTCACAAACTCTTGACATAGCTATCTTCTTTATTTTATTATATTTCGGTTTTGAATTTTCGAGCGGCAAAAATACACTTTTTTTCAATACGCACGGCCGCGCTGTGAATTTTTTTTAACACCCAAAAGCTAACAACTTTTAACACTCATCTATCGGCCAACAGCCAATAGCCAACAGCTACTCCACCGACACGGACTTCGCCAGGTTTCTCGGCTTGTCCACGTCGCAGTCGCGGATGACGGCCACGTGGTAGGCCAGCAGTTGCAGCGGCACGGAGGCCACCAACGGGGTGAGCAGCTCCTCGGTTTTGGGGATCTCGATGCAGAACTTCGACATTTTCTTCACGGCGGTGTCGCCTTCGGTGACCACGGAGATGATGGTGCCCTTGCGGGCGATGATCTCCTGGATGTTGCTCACCACCTTGTCGTAGGTTTTCTGCTCGGTGGCGATGACGATGACTGGCATGTTGGTGTCAACCAACGCGATCGGGCCGTGCTTGATTTCGGCGGCGGGGTATCCTTCCGCGTGGATGTAGGAGATTTCTTTGAGCTTGAGGGCTCCCTCCAGTGCCACCGGGAAGTTGACGCCGCGTCCCAGGAACATCGCGTTGGGCTTGGTGGCCACGTATTGCGCGATGCGCTGGATGTGCTGTTCCTGTTCCAGCACCTGGCTGATTTTGTTGGGAATCGACTCCAAGTCGTTGATTAGCTGGTGGTACTGCGATTTTGAGATGGTGCCTTTCTTTTCGGCCAGGCTCAGGGCCATCAGCGTGAGCACGGTGACCTGCGCGGTGAAGGCTTTGGTGGAGGCGACGCCGATTTCGGGGCCTGCGTGCGTGTAGGAGCCAGCCATCGTCTCGCGGGCCAGCGTGGAGCCCACCACATTGCAGATGCCGATGACCGTCGCCCCGTGTTTCTTGCCGATCTCCACGGCGGCGAGCGTGTCGGCGGTCTCACCCGACTGCGAGATGGCGATCAACACGTCGTCCTCGCGTATGATGGGGTCGCGGTAGCGGAATTCCGACGCGTATTCCACCTCCACGGGGATGCGCACGAGCGTTTCGAACAGGTGTTCCGCCACTAATCCGGCGTGCCACGAGGTGCCGCAGGCCACGATGATGAAACGTCTGGCATTCAGCATTTTTTGTTCATATTCGATGATGCCGCCCAACGAAACCACGTCTTTTTTCAGGTTGATGCGGCCTCTCATGCTGTCGATCACCGCCTTGGGTTGCTCGAAGATTTCCTTCAGCATGTAGGTGTCGAAGCCGCCTTTTTCCAACTGCTCCAGACTGAGTTCCAACTTTTGGAAGGAAGGACGTTTCAGCAAGTGCTTCTCGTCGTTGATATTTCTGATTTTCAGTGCTTTGCCGCGTTTGATCACGCCCACGTCGCCGTCTTCGAGATAGACGACATCCTGGGTATATTCCACGATGGGGGCGCCGTCGGAGCCGACGAAGTAGTCGTGGCCGTCACGTCCGATGAGCAGCGGGCTGCCCTTTTTGGCGACGATGAGCCGGTCGGGGTCGTCCACCGACAGGATGGCCAGGGCGTAGGTGCCTTCCACCATGCTCAGGGCCATCATGACCGCTTCGGGCAGGGCGACATCCTCTTTCTTCTGGATGCTTTTGATCAGGTGCACCAGTACCTCGGTGTCGGTTTCGCTCTTGAAGGTGAAACCTTCCTGTATCAGCTGTTTTTTCAGACTGAGGTAATTCTCGATGATGCCGTTGTGTATCAGCGCCATGGAACCGTCCTCGGCGATGTGCGGGTGGGCGTTCTCCTCGTTGGGCTCGCCATGGGTTGCCCAGCGGGTGTGTGCGATGCCAGCCGTGCCGCGCGTGTCCCTGCCGGAACAATACTGGTCCAGCTCGTCCACGCGGCCTTTTTTCTTATACATTTGGATATGGTCGTCCTGCATCAGGGCAATTCCCGCGCTGTCGTATCCGCGGTATTCCAATTTGCGCAAACCTTCGATCAAAATAGGGTATGCGTCACGATTTCCTAAATAAGCTACAATTCCACACATTTAAAAGGTTAATGGTTAAAGGTTAAAGGTTAATGGTTAATGGTTAAGGCTCCGTTAGGGGGTTAATACGTGGAATATGCGATTTCGAGACGGAGTCGGGTGGGGGAGGCGGGATCGGTGCCGTCGAAGACGAGACGGTGAGGACGGACGCCGGAGCCGCGGACGATAAGGTTCACGGAGCTGCTCCAGTCGCCTTGTCCCAGGATCAGTTGCTGCACATATTTGGTGATGCGGAAGCGGTACTCTTTGTTGGAGCCGTCGTAGGTGCCTCCGAAGTAGATCGTACTTGTGTAATAGTCGTCGTCAGGCAGGAAGCGGATGGCGCTGTCGGACAGACCGATTCCCTGAAGTGTCAGGGCGGTGGGGTGGGTGAGTGCGCTGTTGTTGGGGTCGAGGTCGGTGATGACCAGTTCAGCGCGGTGTATGACCACCCGGTTGTTGTATTGGGCGAAGGCTTCTTTCAGGTAGGGGAAGGAGATGCGGGTTTTCACGCCGCCGCCGCCCTGCAGGAAGAGCATCCGTTCGCCGACGTTGTGCTGTCCTTGCAGCACTTCCTCCACGAAATTGTTGCTTTGGGAGGCGGCATAGTCGTGGGTGACGTGCGTGAACCGTGCGCTTTTGTCGGAGAAGGTCATGGCGTACCGCAAGGCTTGCTCGCTGTTGTTGTGGTAGTACAGCGTCAGTCCGCTCAGGGCGCTGGTCAGGTTGGAAATCATCATGTAGCCGTGAGCGCCCGAGTGAGAGACGGCCTCGATGTAGAGTCCTTTCAGGAAACTCTGGAGGTTGTTGTTGAGGTCGTCCTGGTGGTTAAGCAAGTATTGTCCGAACTGTTGCGAGAGCCGGATGCGCATGTGGGCGTTGTACATGCCCGTGTCCACCACGATGGGGGTCGTGGGTTGTAGAGTGATGCCGTCGAGGCTGTAGTTCAGCGGGGCGGGGTCGTATCCGACAGTGCTGGACATGTAATAGGTGGTCTCCTTGTTCATCTCCTCGGTGAGTTGGTGGACACGGATGCCCACCGCGGAGGTGGTGTCGCCGTAGTAGCCGGAGATTTGGAGGGTGAGGACAATGGAGTCGATGACGGGGTTTTCGCCGAAATTGACGGCGGCGCCGTTAAGGGCGACCTGGGTGAAGATGCCCGCGGCGCTGTTCCCGAAGACGGGGTCGCTGAGGTGGCCGAGGAAGTTGGCCGAGAGGTTCGTGGTGTTGATGGTGTCTTCCAGCACGGAGTAAGCCTCCAGGGTGACGGTGTCGGTGAAGCTGGTGGCCATCTGGTCGTCCAGCATGTCAAGGCCGATGTCGGTGATCCCGTTTTTGCAGCCTGACAAAAAAATGCACGTTAGTAGAACTAATGTGCAATGGATGATTTTTTTCATGGGTGACTGTTGACTTTTATAGGTTTGCGTTCGCAAGAAGTTCGTCGTAAAATTCATCGTACATATCGACATAGTTGTCGTCGTCAGGGTGTTGCAGGACGGGTTTGCCGGATTTTTCGACGTATGTGAGGAGTCTTTTCTTGATGTCTTTGGTAAGGGCGATGCCGTCGGAGTAGTCGATGGCGGTTTGGATGATCTGGTCGTACCCGGCTTTCCGGAAGTGTTTGAGTCCGGAGGTGGGGATGTTGGTCTGTTTCAGTTTCTTGGCGAAGTTGGGCGAGAATTTGTCGGGGAATTCATCGGGCATGATGGAGAAGACGATTTGGGTGCCTTGGAGCAGGGGGTCGTCTTTGTAAACGGTTTTCACGAAAAGCGGCACCAGGGCGGATATCCAGCCGTGGCAATGGATGATGTTGGGATCCCAGCCGAGTTTCCTCACGGTCTCGATGACGCCTTTGGCATAGAAAATCGCCCGCGAGTCGTTGTCGGGGTAGAACATCCCTTCCGCGTCGTGGTATTGTGTCTTCCGTTTGAAGAAATCCTCGCTGTCGATGAAATAAATCTGCATCCGGACGTTCTGCAGCGAGGCCACTTTGATGATCAACGGGTGGTCGGTGTCCTCGATGATGATGTTCTGTCCGGAGAGCCTGATGACCTCGTGGAGCATGTGCTTGTGGTCGTTCACACAGCCGAATTTCGGCATGAAAGTGCGAATTTCGTTCTCTCTTTCCTGAATTCCCTGCGGGAGAAAGCGGCAGATGTTGGAGATGTATCCCTCGGGAAAATAGGGGTAAATCTCTGGTGTGATGAATAAAACCTTCTTCTGAGCCATTATAATAATTTTAGTCGGCAAATATACGATTTTTTTGGACACAAAAAATTTTTTTTTGAAAGTGGAACACCATATCAAAAAAATTGTATTTTTGCCGCGTCGTTTTGCCCAGGTGGTGGAATTGGTAGACACGCTACTTTGAGGGGGTAGTGGGAGTACTCCCGTGCAAGTTCGACTCTTGTCCTGGGCACCAAAAAATCCGGTCTTTTGACCGGATTTTTTTTTTGCCCGGGTGCCAACCCGCGTTGGCACCCGCTGCTATTGATAATCGGATATCATCGTTTCACGACTTTCCGTACAGCCACCACATTCCCGTTCGCCACAGCCTTCACGAAATAGACCCCGTTGGCATAGCGCGACAGGTCGATTTGTGCGGTCGCGGGCTCCCCAGATGCGATGAATCGCGTTTCCACGACATCCACTAATTTCCCGTATGCATCATGCACGTGGAATTCCACCGTTTCCGTTTGCATATCGGTCATCGTGCATTGTACATTGACGATGCCGCTCGTCGGGTTGGGATAGACCGTCATGGAACTGGCGAGGCTGTGCTCGTTGATGCCGACGGTGATGGTCAGGTGCAGGGTGACGGTGGAGTCGCAGCCGTTGACGGTCTGCAGGGTCTGCGTGTAATCGCCGGAAGCGCAGTAGGACTGGCCGTTCCAGATGTAGCAGGAATCGGGACAGGAGACGGTTGTTTCGGTGCTCACCGACTGGTTGACGGTCAGGTGCAGGATGACCACGGAGTCGCAGCCGTTGGCGGCCGGGAAGGTCTGCGTGTAGTCGCCGCTTTCGGTATAGGTGATGCCGTTCCACTCGTGGTTGTCGCAGACGGTCTCGTACAGGTCTGACTGTACCGCGCTGTTCACGGTGAGCGTCATCGTGATCACGGAATCGCAGCCGCTAACTGTTTGCAGATTCAGCACCTGCGTGCCGGCGGCGTCGAAGGTGATGCCGTTCCAAACGTAAGGCAAGTCGCTCTGACAGACGGACTGCGTTTCAGTAATGTTATAGGTCGGATTCACCGTCAGCGTCATGATCACGGTGGAGTCGCAGCCGTTCGCGTCCTGCAAGGTGGCCGTCATCACGCCGGCGGAGCTGAAGGTGATGCCGTTCCAGCTGTATGGCAACTCGCTTTGACAGACCGTCCGGCTGTCCGTTGTGACGTGAGTCTGGTTGACGGTCAGGATCATGGTGACGGTGGAGTCGCAGCCGTTGGCGGCCTGCAGGATCACGCTCTGCGCACCGGCGGCATTGAAGACGACACCGTTCCAGGTGTAAGGCAGTTCGCTCGGACAGACGCTCCGGGTGTCGGTCACCGCGTAGGTCGGATTGACGGCCAAGGTCAGGGTGACCACGGAGTCGCAGCCGCTAACTGTTTGCAGATTCAGCACCTGCGTGCCGGCGGCGTTGAAGGTGATGCCGTGCCAAGTGTAAGGCAGCTCGCTCTGACATACGGACTGTGTCTCGGTGATGTTGTAGGTCGGGTTCACCGTCAGCGTCATGATCACGGTGGAGTCACAGCCGTTCGCGTCTTGCAAAGTGGCCGTTTTCACACTGGCGGCGTTGAAGACGACCCCATTCCAAGTGTAAGGCAGCTCGCTCTGGCAGATTGTCCGGCTGTCCGTTGTGACATGGGTTTGGTTGACGGTCAGGATCATGGTGACCACGGAGTCGCAGCCGTTGGTAGCCTGCAGGGTCACGCTCTGCGCACTGGCGTTGTTGAAAACGACCCCGTTCCAGGTGTAAGGCAGTTCGCTCGGACAGACGCTCCGGGTGTCGGTCACCGTGTAGGTCGGATTGACGGTCAATGTCATTGTCATCACGGAGTCGCAACCGTTGGCGGCCTGTAAGGTCACGTTCTGCGTGCCCGCGGCGTTGAAGACGACGCCGTTCCAAGTGTAAGGCAGTTCGCTCGCGCAGACGGTCTTGGTGTCGGTCACCGCGTAACTGGAATTGATGGTGAGATGCAGGGTCACAACGGAATCACAGCCGTTGGCGGCGGTGAAAGTCTGGTCATAGTCGCCGGAAACCGTGAAGGTCTGACCGTTCCACTCGTAACTGTCACAAGCTGTTTCCGCAATTTCCGCAGCTGCCGCAAATTTCAGCATCAAAGTCATCGTGACCACGGAGTCGCAGCCGTTGGCGGCCTGCAAGGTCACGTTCTGCGTGCCCGCGGCGTTGAAGACGACGTCGTTCCAAGTGTAAGGCAGTTCGCTCGCGCAGACGGTCTTGGTGTCGGTCACCGCGTAACTGGTATTGATGGTGAGGTGCAGGGTCACGACGGAGTCGCAGCCGTTGGCGGCGGTGAAGGTCTGGTCGTAGTCGCCGGAAACCGTGTAGGTCTGACCGTTCCACTCGTAACTGTCACAAGCCGTTTCCGCAATTTCCGCAGCTGCCGCATATTTCAGCATCAAAGTCATCGTCACGATGGAGTCGCAGCCGTTAGCAGCGGTCAGGGTAACCTCCTGCGTGCCGGCGGCGTTGAAAGTGACACCGTTCCAGTCGTAAGGCAGCTCGCTTTCGCAGACGGTCTTGGTGTCGCTCACCGCGTAACTGGAATTGATGGTGAGATGCAG
>JAEEGI010002766.1_pt1 | contig 42431 bp, 19 predicted proteins | sample 8958751 | NCBI WGS metagenome assembly JAEEGI01 (sample SAMN16246545, study PRJNA631951) | gut metagenome | biome: gut microbiome; feature: rumen; material: KS-attached | host: Bos | place: Iran: Karaj | collected 2018-10 | reverse complement strand
CAGTCGCTGACAGTCAATGATGAAGGCGGACTGACGGCTGTTGGCAGTCATCTGATAACACTGCTCGACAGCACGTTGCAGGGACGTGTGCTGGATGCTGCTGACCTCAATGCCGACTACCGCTTCAGCGAGGCTCATCCCTTGGCACTGGGCGACGGGCGATGGCTGTTCGGGCTCACCGACGGTGCCTTTGTCACGACCACGCAGCAAATGAATCTGCGGGCCTATAGCCCACGCATGGTGCTGACAGGCATCTCCATACAGGGAGCCAGCGACAACTGGGCTGTCGTTGCCGATACCCTCATGCTACGCTCTGACGAACGTAGTTTTACGCTTCACTTTGCTGCTATCGACTATAAGTCTGCTGAACGCATCAGCTATGCCTTCCGACTGATTGCCGACTCACAACGTGACACCATACAGTGGAACTACATTGGGCGCAACCGCTCAGTGACGTTGCTCGATATGGAGCCTGGCGAATACTTGCTGGAGGTGCGCTCGACCAATGCGGATGGTGAATGGCTCGACAACCAGCGTCAGCTGACCATCATCGTCAAGCCGACCTTTTGGGAGTCGACGATAGGACGGCTGCTTATCGTGCTCCTGCTGGTTGCCATACTGGCTGCCATCGCCTATACCTATTTATATATACGCCGTATCAAGCGTCAACAGCACGAGACACTGGAAAAATATCTGGCACTGATAGAGGCGAACAAGGAGCAGACATCCATCACCCACCACCTATCTCCTAACACCCTCCGCCCATCATCTACCACTCAAGAGTTAGATCCGACACTACAGCGGGTGATGCAGTTTATTGAGGACAACATCTCGAACAGCGATGCCAGCGTTGGCGATATGGCATCGGCAGCAGCCACCAGTAGGAGTGGACTACAACGTAAGCTGAAACAGGCCATGGGTATTACGCCACAGGATCTGTTGCGCGAGGCCCGTATCAAGCGTGCCTGCCAGCTGCTTCGTCAGACAGACAAAAACGTCAGCGAGGTGGCCTATGCCTGTGGCTTCAGTGACCCCAAATACTTCAGCCGAAGCTTCAAGCAGAGCACAGGAATGTCGCCTACTGAGTATAAGAGTGCCTCTTAAAGTGGGGGTACTCATGCGTCAAAGTGGGTGTAAAAATGCATCATGGTGCATTTTTTATCCCCCTTGACGCGAATTTGCCACCGTTTCATCAGTGGTTTGCAGTACTTTTGCGGAAAAGTTTTCAAACCCTAATTTACAAAACAAATGATGAAACTAAAACTAATTCGAATGATGCTGATGGTGCTGGCTGTCCTTATGACGGGCAACCTGAACCTACAGGCAAAGAAGGTGCATACGCTGGGTGACTCCACGATGGCACCGTATGATGAATCGGCCACCAACACACGTGGTTGGGGAATGTACTTTGGTAACTTCCTCACCAACGGATGGACGAGTGTCAACTACGCCAAGGGCGGACGCGACTCGCGTGGTGGTTACAATGAGTTGTGGCAGAATGCCAAGAACAACGTGGAGGCTGGAGACTATGTGCTCATCCAGTTTGCCCACAATGACGGTAAGTACAATGGTGTCGATAACCTGGAGTTGCAAGCTTACTATACGGCTCAGGGCGATGCCACCAATGCCGCTGCTGTGAAGAGCGACGGACGTGGTACGACACCCTCTACAACCTACAAGGCTTGTCTGAAGCAGATCGTCGACGCCGTCAAGGAAAAGGGCGCTACCCCCATCCTCGTTTCAGCTGTCTGTCGTTGCTACTTCAATGGAGGTACTATCACGAAGGCAGGTCAGCACAATCTGGCTGACAAGTACGATGCCATTGTCGATGGTGTCCTCAAGACCAGTCAGAAGCTGGCTACTGATGACCATTCGATGGACTACAGCTATCAGATGAAGCAGCTGGCCACCGAGATTGGTGTGGCTTTCATCGATATGACCACTGCTACGAAGGATCTCTATGAGAGCTATGGTACGTACGATAAGTGCTATGCAGCCCTGTTCGACAAGGGTGCAGAGACTGACAACACCCACTACAACCTGACGGGTGCCCTGACAGCAGCCCGTCTGTGTGCACAACTGATGAAGCAGCAGGGTATCCTTGCTGACAATATCGTCATCCCCACTGACCTTTCGTTCAATCCCTCTACAGCAGATATGGGCGACGTCTATGTAGGACAGTCGGCAACCAAGGAACTGACACTGAGCGGTCTGGGTCTGGACCCAGCTACTGGCACGGTGACTGTCACAGCCACTGATGGCATTCAGCTCTCTACTGACAAACAGAACTGGCAGTCGTCACTCTCTGTCAACTACGAGAACGGCACGCTCATCAAGACGTTCTATGCCAAAGTGAATATCACGGCTGCCGGTGCCTTCAATGGTACCATTACTGCAACGATAGGCTCTAAGTCTGTCGATGCTGCTGTCACCGTCAATGGCATTGAGCTGGGCGGTGGCGACCCTTTTACGGCTACGTGGGCACTGACAGCTAACGATAATGCTGTTGTCAGTGGCAATGCTACTGCTGCTGCTGCCAAGGTGGAAGGTATGGTGAAATATGGTAACAACAGCCAGAAAGGTCTGATGGTCAGCACCAGCGACGGAGGTACGTGGGTCAAGGCCGAGGACGACTCTCCCAACCAATATGTGCAGTTCAGCGTAACAGCCCCTGACGGAAAGAAACTCGACATCAACCACATCGCCATGAAGGTGGGTGGTCATGGAGGCGGTGGCATGCGTTGTCACGTCTATTATTCTACTGACGGTTTTGTAACCCGTACCACTATCTATTCACCGGCATCAATGACCAGCGGTGTGATGAATGAGGTGGATGTGACTCCCGTCATCAAACTCGAAGAGGGCGACCAGTTGCAGATACGCGTCTATCCTTGGTATACCGGTAATGCTACTGGCAAGTGGCTCTGCGTCTCTGACGTTGTGGTTGGTGGCCAGTCGAAGGATGCCGCTGGCGTGAATATCTCAGGAACCATCACCTATACGCTTGACAAGGGCGGACTCGCTCAGAACGACGATGCTGTAGTGATGAATCCCAATGAGCTCTCTGCTGGCTTCGCCGCCAAGAGGTGGAGTTACGACGGTACGAACGATAAGGTTGTTATTGAAGGCACTACTTTCTATGGTGCTTCTGGTGATACTCCCATGATGCAGCTGAGATATAATGCTGCCACATCCGAGACACTGTCGACGGTGGCCGATGACGACTGTACCGTGACCCTGACGCTGACCCCTGAAGATGGTTTCTCTTTTGTTCCATCAAATGTAAGCTTTCTGGCTGGTAAGTTCAACTCAGGCAATCCCCATCTGACCTTTGCTGTTGAGGCAGGTGAGAAAAAAGAAACCTTAAAGGATAACGTTGATCTGAATCGTAGTAAAACAAATCCCAGAGTTGACCCTTCTACTTTCAGTGAAGAACTGACAGGCTATACGGCAACGGCTGACAACCCTCTGAAGCTGCATTTCTCATTTCTCAACGTTCAGGGAACGCGCTCAGCTGGTATTGCCAATGTGGTGGTAACAGGTACGCTGGTTGGTGCTGCTGCACAAGTCACCAAATACGCGCTCAACACACAGGTGCTGCCCTCTGCTGAGGCAGGCTCTATCTCTCGCGACCCAGACATGGAACAATATAAAGAAGGTACGCAGGTGACGTTGAAGGCTACCAAGAACTTCGGATACCAGTTTAAGGAGTGGCAGGATGGTGACGGCAAGTCCGTTTCTACCGATGCCACGACAACCGTCACGATGGACAGTGAAAAGACCATGAAGGCTGTCTTCGAGGCTGTTCCCGTTTATACCATTATTACCAAGGTGACCAACGATGCCGATCGCGACTTAGGTAGTATTACACTGACTCCTAACGAGCATAGTGGCAAGTATGAGGCTGGCACGAAGGTGACGGCTGTGGCCAACGAGACTAAGATCCTGAAGTTTACAAACTGGGAGGACAACAGTACAGTAGCCACTCGCGAGATTACTGTCGACAAGGATATGACGATTACTGCCAACTACGAGGTACAGGACTTCATTGCTGTGTTCGATGCCAGTACGACATCGGCCTATGCCACCCAGGGCTCCTATCCTTTCGCTGCTGATGTGACGTGGGATGCCAACCGTAACGCCAAGGTCTCTGTGGTGAAGCAAAGCGACGGTTCACAGGTAACAGGCACCAATGCCACTCCCGTGGTTCGCAACCGTGCTAACAGCGGTGTGCTGACAACCCTGAGCGGTGTGTTCCAGAATGGTTACAACACGGCTGAGATTGCCTGGCAGTATCAGTTCTCGACAGTAGGCTTCATAGCTGCTACCTTCACAGCCGATATGGCTGCCAAGAATGCGGCCACCAAGAGCTGGAAGGCACAGATTTCTACCGATGGCACCACATTCGCCGACTTAGGCAGTGCCTGGGAGGTGACAGCCAATGTGTCGACACCGTTGAGCTTTGAGCTACCTACTACCGCTATTGGCAAGGAGACGGTGTATGTCCGTATCATGGGTACTGGCAGTGACCTGCTGTCCACCACTTACGCCTTCGACAAGGGAACATCGGCTGAAGGACTGGCTTATACTGATCATTCCGAGAGTCAGGTGGGTAATGTCTATGTGCTTGGTGAAGCCGTTGTTGAAAAGGACGAGACGGCTCCTATCGTGACCTCTACCGTACCTGCCGATGGCGCTACAGGTGTCAGTGCCAGCGGAAAAATTACCATTTCCTATAACGAGAAGATTGAGGCCGCCGAAGGTACCACCGCTACTGCTGCTGCTACCCTGACTGTGGCTGGCGGTTCCCCCGCCAACATGACCCCCGCCTGGAGCACCCGCTCGGTAAGCTTCGACTACAGTGGTCTGGAATACGGCAAGCAATACACCTTCGTGCTGCCTGCCAACTACGTGCAGGACAAGTCGGGCAACAAGGACGCCCAGGAGCATCGGATAGTATTCACCGTTATGGATCGTCCGACCATCAGCAAGGGAGCTTATGATGCTGTGGTGTCTACCACCGCAGAGTTGTCTGCTGCTATTGCTGAGGCTAACAGCCGTAGCGACAAGAATACCCGCTATCGTATTTTCGTCAAGAAGGGTACCTATAAGCTGCCTACTGGTGCTACCAAGCACTACAAGCACACCAACAGCGATGGTTCTACTGTATACTGGGAAGGCGACCTGCCCGATCCTATCACCTACATCAAGGCAGCCAATATCTCGTTTATCGGTGAAGACCGCGATGCCACCATCATCACGCAGGATATCACGAACGACGCCGACATGCTGTTCACAGGTCAGTTTGGAACGGCTCATAAGTATGAGGAGATCAAGAACAGTGCCGTGCTGCAGTTAGAGAGTGCCGCTACAGGTACTTACTTCCAGGACATCACCATCAAGAGTGGTATCAACGATGCACTGGGACGCAACCTCGCCATTCTCGACAACTCATCGAAGACCATCTATAAGAACTCACTGCTCTATGGCTATCAGGACACCTGGACTTCGAACAACCAGAATGGTCTCTACTACTTCGAAGACGGACAGGTGCGTGGACGTACCGACTATCTCTGTGGTTCCGGTGATGCCTATTTCAAGGGCTTGGAGCTGCTCCAGGTAGCCAGCGGATATGCTGCTGTGCCCTCTGTACCCAAGAGTATCGGTTGGGTCTTCAAAGACTGTACGTTCAGTGCCAGCGGCGACGGTGTCAACGGCACCTACACCCTCGGACGTCCTTGGGGTAAGGGTACTCCCGTAGCAGTGTTCATCGATACGAAGATGAACGTCACACCAAAGGCTGAAGGCTGGAACGAGATGAGTGGTGGATGGCCCAAGCGTTTTGCCGAGTATAACTCTACCACTGCTTCCGGCGCAGCCGTTGACCTGAGCAGCCGTAAGACCGTCTTTGCCGATACCCACGAGAACAATCCCGTGCTGACCGCTGAGGAAGCAGCTACCTATAGTGATATGAATGCGATGTTTGGCGACTGGCAGCCGACGCTGGCTACCGAGCAGGCTCCTGTGCCTGCCAATGTGGCTGCAGATGGTGCTGTGCTGACATGGGACAACAGCGACTATGCCCTGCTTTGGGCAGTCTGCAAGGACGGTGATATCATCGCTTTCACCGGTGAGCCTACCTATACGGCAACGGAAGCCGGCACCTATACCATTCGCGCTGCCAACGAGATGGGTGGACTGAGTCCGGTCTCTGAGGCTGTGGAAGTAACGGCATCGATTATAACGCCTGCCAAGCAGTACACCACCTATGTGACGACAGCAGCCCTCGACTTCTCGAATGTCAGTGGTCTGAAGGCCTATGTGGCCACCAGCACAACGACAACCTCTGTGACTTTGAAGGAGGTAGGTGCAGTGCCTTCAGAAACGCCGCTGCTTCTGATTGCCGAGACGACAGATCAGGCCTATACCATTCCTACAGCCTCTTCGGCAACGGCTCCGCAAGTGAATCTGCTGAAGGCTGGTGACGGCACCACCGTTATTGGTGGCAGCAGCCGCTACGACTACGTACTGAAAGACGGTGAGTTCCGTCGTGCAGCAGAAGGTACTGTCGACAAGGGAAAGGCCTACCTGCATCTGGAGAGCCTGCCCTCGAATGCTGCTGCGCTTACCATCAGCATCGAAGGTACTACAGGCATCAGTGAGGTTCAGGATTCGGGATTCAAGGTTCAGGGTTCTGAGGCATTCTATAACCTCTCTGGTCAACGTGTAGCTCAGCCAGCCAAGGGTCTGTACATTGTGAATGGTCGTAAGGTAGTTATGAAGTAAGAAACAGGTGAAATATGAAAAAACAATATTTTGCTCCTTCTATGGAGACTATCGAGCTGAAAGCACATCAGCAACTGATGGCAGGGTCGATACCCATTCGTGGCGATGAGGAACCAACGACACCGCCAGGTGGCTCTGATGCCCCCGGCATGCTGACTCCTGAGCAACTATTAGGCATTCCATCGTTCTAACAGACCTCACGGAGGTCAAGGAAAAACAAAGAGGACAGGTTGTTTGGCCTGTCCTCTTTGTTAATGATAAGTGAACTGCTCAGCTGAGCAGCTGGATATAGGTGTCGATGGCCGACTCTATCTCACTGAAACAGATGAATTCATCGGCACTATGACTGCGGGCAGAATCGCCAGGACCCAGCTTCAGGGAGTGGAAGGGCATCAGAGCTTGGTCGCTGAGGGTGGGTGAGCCGAAGGGGTTCATGCCCATCTGGATGCAACGCATCACCAACGGATGGCCGACAGGGATGTGTGACGATGACAAGCGGAAGGAGCGGGCCGTGAGCGTACACTTCTTCATGTGTTTCTGCAGGAAGGCAAAGAGGTATTCGTTCTGGTAGTATTCGTTGGTACGCACATCGATAACGAAACGGCACTCGTCAGGTACCACATTATGCTGGGTACCGCTGTTCACCACCGTTACTGACATCTTCGTGGAACCTAACAGCGGACTGCTCTTCCTGAACTTGTAGTCGCGAAGCCATAACAGGTCGTCAAGGGCTTCATAGATGGCATTGACGCCCTCGTTACGGGCGGCATGGCCACTCTTGCCATGAGCGACGCCATCGATGACCATCAGCCCCTTTTCGGCAATGGCGGGCTGCATGCCCGTGGGTTCTCCCACGATGGCCACATCAATCTTCGGCAGTTCCGGCAGTGCCAGGCGGAAGCCGTTCTCACCGCTCACCTCCTCTTCGCACGACGCCAGGAACACCAGGTTGTACGGGTTCTGCGCGGTTCTCTCGCGCAGCAAACGGTATGCCGCCAACAGGCTCACCAGACCGCCACCGCAGTCGTTACTGCCCAGGCCATAGAGACGGTCGCCCTCGATGGTGGGCATAAAGGGGTCGCGCGTCCAGGTGGCTACCGGTTTCACCGTGTCGATGTGTGCATTGAGCAACAGCGTCGGTTTTTCGGGGTTCAGGTCTTCCTGTATCAGGACATTGTTGCCGATACGCCGGCAGGGGAGGCCGCTTTTCTCGATGAAATCGACCAAAACGACGCTTGCGGCCTCTTCTTCGCGACTGATGGAAGGGGTGGCGATGAGCTGTTTCAGCAGCTCAACGGCTTCTAGTGTAACTTGATGTATCTCCATAATTGTTGCAAAGATACGAATAATTTCTCATTTCTAATTTCTCATTTCTAATTTTTTTTGTACCTTTGCACCTAATTTAATAGAGAAAGTAGTTTATGCAGACGAATTATCACATGTCGGTGCTGGTGCACGAACAGGCCAAGAAGTATGGTGACCGCGAAATGCTCATCTATAAGGACTTCAGTGGCAATGAGTGGAAGACATTGTCGTGGAACGAGGTGTCGCAGACAGTCAAGCAGGTGTCGAACGCCATGCTGAACCTCGGTGTGAAGGTGCAGGAGAACATCGGTATCTTCTCGCAGAATTCCGCACAGTATATCGCGTGCGACTTCGGTGCTTGGGGTATCCGTGCTGTCACCATTCCGTTCTATGCTACCAGTTCGGAGCAGCAGATACAGTTTATGGTCAACGATGCCAAGATCCGTTTCCTCTTTGTGGGTGAACAGGAGCAGTATGACAAGGCACGCCGCATTGTCTCGCTATGTCCTTCTCTGGAGCGAATCATCGTCTTTGACCCCTTGGTGCATATCTCTTCCCACGATCCTAACGCTATCTATTTCAGCGACTTCCTGAAGCTCGGCGAGAACTTGCCGCGCCAGACGGAGGTGGAAAAGCTACAGAAGGAGGCTACGTTCGACGATATCGCCAATATCCTCTATACCAGTGGAACGACAGGCGACTCGAAGGGTGTCATCCTCACCCACGGACAGTTCAATGCCGCGATGGTGGCTAACAGCAAGTGTGTGCCTGTCAACGAGAACGACCGCATCATGAACTTCCTGCCCTATACGCACATCTTCGAGCGCGGCTGGGCTATCCTGTGCCTCTATGCCGGAGCGACGATGATCGTCAACACCTATCCCCTGCAGGTGCAGCAGTCCATGCGTGAGACACACCCCACCTGTATGTCCGCCGTTCCCCGTTTCTGGGAGAAGGTGTATATGGGTGTTCAGGAACAGATTGACAAGGCCAACGTCGCTAAGCGTAAGCTCTTCCTCCATGCCCTGAACGTAGGACGTAGGCATAACATCGAATACCTCAGTCGTGGCAAGCGTCCCCCTGTGGCCTTACATCTGGAGTATGAGGTCATCAACAAAACCATTTTCTCACTCATCCGCAAGGAGCTGGGACTCGAGAATGCCCATTTCTTCCCCACGGCAGGTGCTGCTGTATCGGCCCATGTAGAAGAATTCGTCCATTCCATCGGTATCAACATGGTGGTAGGCTATGGTCTGACAGAGTCGCTGGCTACTGTTTCGTGCAACCACTTAGGCAAGCCCTGGACGGTAGGTAGCGTGGGTATTCCCATCGAAGGCATCGATATCAAGATCGGCGAGAACGACGAGGTGCTGCTGAAGGGTCCGACGATTACCGTCGGCTACTACAAGCGCGAGGACCTCACCAAGCAGTCGTTCACTCCTGACGGCTACTTCAAGACGGGTGATGCCGGCTACCTGAAGGATGGCGAGCTGTTCTTGAAGGAGCGCATCAAGGATCTCTTCAAGACCTCGAATGGCAAGTATATCGCCCCGCAGATGATAGAGTCGAAGCTGCTCGTCGACAAGTTCATCGACCAGATAGCCATCATTGCCGACCAGCGTAAGTTCGTGTCGGCTCTCATCGTACCCGTCTACTCACTCTTGGAGGAGTATGCCCGTGAGCACGGCATCGACTTCGCAGACCGTGAGCAGCTTTGTGCCGACCCGCGCATCATCGAGATGATGAAGGAGCGCATCGACACCCTCCAGCAGCAGCTGGCTCACTACGAGCAGGTGAAGCGCTTCACCCTGCTACCCCACCACCTGTCGATGGAAAAGGGCGAACTGACCAACACCCTCAAGATCCGCCGTCGCGTTTTGAATGAGAATTACAAGGCTGAGATAGATAAAATGTATGAAGAGTAATTGACAGTTGATAATTATGATTACTCAAGACCAACTGAAGAATGTGCTTGACCGTGCGGACGCACTGTACAGGTACCTGAAGATAGACGAGAAGAAGATAGAGTACGAGGAGGAGGATCTTCGTACTCAGGCCCCTGACTTCTGGGAGGACCAGAAGCGGGCGGAGGAGCAGATGAAGAAGGTGAAGGGCATCAAGAAGTGGCTCGACGGCTACCAGGCCGTGCGTACTGCTGCTGATGAGCTGCAGCTCGCCTTCGACTTCTACAAGGAAGAGATGGTGACCGAAGAAGAGGTAGACCACAACTATCAAACCGCTCTCGGTTTGATAGAGGACCTGGAGCTCAAGAACATGCTGCGCCAGAAGGAGGACCCGATGGATGCTGTGCTGAAGATCAACTCCGGTGCCGGAGGCACCGAGGCGCAGGACTGGGCGCAGATGCTGATGCGCATGTACCAGCGTTGGGCTGAGGCTCACGGCTATAAGGTCAGCATTGCCAACCTGCAGGATGGCGACGAGGCTGGCATCAAGAGTGTCACCATGCAGATAGAGGGTGGTGAGTTTGCCTATGGCTACCTGAAGAGCGAGAATGGTGTGCACCGTCTGGTGCGCGTCAGTCCCTATAATGCTCAAGGCAAGCGCATGACATCCTTTGCCAGCGTCTTTGTCAGTCCCCTCGTCGACGACACCATCGAGGTGTATGTCGACCCCGCCAAGCTATCGTGGGACACGTTCCGCTCCAGCGGTGCCGGTGGCCAGAACGTCAACAAGGTGGAGTCGGGTGTCCGTCTGCGCTATTGGTACACCGACCCCGATACCGGCGAGGAGGAGGAAATCCTCATCGAGAACACGGAGACGCGTGACCAGCCCAAGAACAAGGAACGTGCGATGGCCCTGTTGCGCTCCCAGCTCTACGACCGCGCCATGCAGAAGCGCCTCGAGGCCCAGGCAAAGATTGAGGCTGGCAAGAAGAAGATCGAGTGGGGCAGTCAGATTCGCAGCTACGTCTTCGACGACCGTCGTGTCAAGGATCACCGCACCAACTACCAGACCTCTGACGTCGATGGTGTGATGGACGGCAAAATCGACGATTTCATCAAGGCGTACCTCATGGAATTTCCTTCCTCTGACGAGGAATGAAATTCCAAATGAGAAATGAGTAATGAGAAATGAGTAATGACGGACTTTCGGTCCTAAATGAAAAATGAGAAATGGGGCTGCGCAGAAGAGTAGATATAAAACAAGAAATACAGAATAAGAAATGAAAGAAATGACATTAATATTTAACAATAAGTAATAACCACGGGTTGTGAGTTATGGAGAAAGGGAAGGCATTTCTCATTTTTCATTTGCATTTCTCATTTCTCATTTCTCACTTCTCATTTAAAACTAAAAGAATTATGAGCAAGAAAAGCAGCGCCAAGCGTGAAGCATGGCAAAAGAAGCAGGAAGCAAAGGGTAAGAACGTGATGAAGTGGATATTCGGCGTGCTGATCATCCTCGCCATCGTCTATCTTGTCTGGACCTTCTCCATTATTGCGTAACTCACAGCTATGGCATTAGAGATTGAACGCAAATTCCTCGTGCTTGACGACTCGTACAAGCACGAGGCTTTTAAATCCTACCACATCCGGCAAGGATACATCTGCAGCGAGCGGGGCCGTACCGTCCGCATCCGTATCCGCGACAACGAGGCTTTTATTACTATCAAGGGGCCGTCACTCGATGGCGGGCTTTCCCGCTATGAGTTCGAGCAGTCGATTCCTTTGGATGATGCCGAGAAGCTGATGACGCTCTGCGACGAGGGTGTCATCGACAAGACACGCTGGCTCGTGACAAGTGGCGACCACACCTTCGAGGTCGACGAATTCCACGGCGACAACGCAGGCTTGGTGATGGCTGAAGTGGAGCTGCACAGCGTCCACGAATCACCAGAAATTCCCCATTTCATCGGCAAAGAAGTCACGGGTGACCGCCGTTACTATAATTCTCAGTTGCGTCGCCATCCCTACCGTCTCTGGAAGGAATAGGCACTTTACGCCCGTTCCGATAGCTGCCACCGGTTGTTCCGATGGCAGTTTCGAGTTGTTCCCATGCTGGAAACAAAGTGTTTCTCCTATGGAAACAAGTTGTTTCTCCCAAGGGAACAACACGAAACAGGCATTCCTTTGCCGATGTAGAGTGTGTGTATAGATGCGACAACTATACATTGTGCTAAGCCGTTATTAATCAGAGTGTTAGTAAAGGTTTGTGTATAGATGTATAGTTTTTGTCCTATTTAAAAAGAAGAATTGTTTTGAAGCTGTCTTTCCTGACTTTATCTGAGGTAGCCCAAGACCTTCACGTCATTATAATTAAACGGCTGTTTTTCCAATAAAACAGTCCCCTACTCTTGATTTAAATCAAGAAATTGACCATTTTCTGACATTTTAGGGGGGGCAATTCTTGGTTTTTACATTTTTTTTCTAAATTTGCTCTTTGTATTACAAATGCTCGCGTACGTATATATGAAAAGAACATTCATAGGCAGGTTATCAATTATTACAATACTCCTGGTACTTTTCGCAGTGTCAGGGGCAAAAGCGCAGGAACTCACCATCAGCAACAATTTGCTGTATGATGCCACCCTGACGCCCAACCTCAATATGGGTGTTCAGGTATCTCCGAAGTGGTCTGTAGGCGTGACGGGCGGCTTCCGCCACTGGCCTATCGGCAACCTGACCAAGACCAAATGGCGCCATCTGCTGATTGCACCAGAGGTACGTCATTGGACGGACTCGCTGCAGATTGGCCATTTCTTCGGTATGAATGCCATGTACAGCCACTTCAATGCTGGCTATTCGGATTTTGTGATCTATAAGGGTGTCAAGGACGAGCGTCGTCAGGGCGACCTTGTGGGTCTTGGTGCTTTCTATGGCTACTCCTGGCGCTTGGGAAAACGCTGGACGCTGGAGGCACAGTGTGGTCTGGCCGTGGGCTATGCCTGGTACGACCGCTTTGTGATGAACAGTCAGGGTGACGACTGGGATCCCATCGGCGACGACAAGAGTGTTTTTGTCCTGCCTCAGTTGGGTCTGAACATTGTCTACCACATCCCGTTGAAATCGAAGGAATCGCGACGTTATGGATTAACGAAACAATACAATATTAATCAATAAAAACGTTTTTATGATGAAACAGTTAATTAACAAAGCCTTTCTGGGTGCGATAGCATTCGTAAGTGCAATCGGGTTCTCAGCCTGCTCGGACGACAATGTCGTGGCAGAGACCAATCCGAACTACAACCCCGAAACGGGAGAAGTGACAACACAGTTTGTGTTAAACGTGGCTACAAGCAACACGCCAACGACTCGTATGTCTGCTTTCGATACGCAGGCTGACGTAACTTCTGCATCAGGCTTCCGTGGTATTACCAATGCCCAGCTGTTTACTTTCAAGCTTGGAACAAGTAATGATGGCAAGCATGTTTCTACCGCAGCACAGGCTGACAAGGTCTACAGTTTTGGTACCATATTGAATCCTGGTGCATTGGATCCTAATGGTGATGGCAGCTCCACTCCCAAATCACACCGTGTGGTTGAGCTCAGTCTGCCCACTGAGACCAATGCCTTGATTTTCTACGGCAAGGCTCCTAAGACGGGTACTGATAATGCTCAGGGTAAGGTCGACTGGAAGCCGGCGGCTGGTGGTGACCTTAGTGAAGACGAAGCCTCACTTTGCCGAATAGTACCTGACCAGCCCTACGTGGCAAACTCTATTCAGCATTCGGCAGCCCTCAAGCAATATGAGAACCTGATAGCTCATGTGCTGACAGAGATAGTCAGGAGTTCCATACCTGCACAAACAATCACATACGGAACAGGTGACAATGCTCAAAGTGTGACGCTCTCCAAGCCTTTGTCATGGGGTGACTTTGTTGAGGTGAGTGGTACCGATACCAAGACGCTGGCCATCAAGACCTCGTCTCCGATTGATCCTAATGGCACGATGTGTGCCTTGGGCGAAATCCTGTCAAAGGAGTTTGTGACGCTGAACACCATCTACAGTGGTGAGTTGCGTGCAGGTTGTGGTGAGGCCATTGCCTATATGATGAAAGACCTGATGGTTCCTATCAATTCTGTGGCTAATGCTACTGTTACCTCACTTCAAGAAGCTGTAGCGCAAAAGGTGGGCATTGCCATTAAGGAGAATATCGAGAAGTATTTCGATGCGGATAATGACTACAAATGGAAGTCGGCAGGTACGGTGAAGTCGACGATGACGGGCGTTCTTGCGGACGATAAGAAATATGTCCAAGAAACGAGCGACCTGAATGAGTTCCCAACAGATTTCGAGTTGCCGTTGGGTTCTGTTATCCTACAGTTCGTCATTGGTGGCGACAAAACCAATGGATTTACGTTCACTTATGCTTATAAGGGCACCGTTGAGACCTACGCCATGGGTGGATCGGCCACTGATGCTTTCGACCCGTTGAACTACACCTATCCTGCTGAGCTCTGCTATTTCGGTAATAGCCCCATTCGCGTTACCGACCAGACTGTCGCTACCAAGGACTATCCTGATGGTGTGGCAGAATGGGATGCCGATGCCAGTTGGACAAGCAAACAGTGGACACCAAGTAGCCATGTGCTGTCGTCGACGCGAAGCGTAGCCATGCAGTATAACATCAACTATGGTACGGCACTTCTGAAGACACAGGTTCGCTATGGTGCACAGGTGTTGGAGGATAACAACAAAAAGATACAACAGGATAGAACAGGAGCCACCGAAGCTAACAACACGATTGAAGTCAAAACCAACGATCAGCATTTCGTCTTGACAGGCATCTTGGTCGGTGGTCAGGAAGCTAAGGTAGGCTGGAACTATCTGGCAAAAGCTACGACGCCCGGTTTCGGATCAATGGTCTATGACAACTGCGGTACGGTAAATATTCCGAAGGCTGAGGCAGAAAATGGTGGTAACCCGTCAAATGCCGTCTATACCCTGCTGTGGGACAACTGGCAGAAGAGCAACGACGGCAAACAGCGTGTGGTCTATGTCGCTCTGGAATTCAAGAACAACAGTAAGGGCTTCTGGGGTAAGAACAACTTCATCCGTGAGGGTGCTACGTTCTACATCGTAGGTAAGCTGGATCCGGATGCTCTGGTAACCCAGGAAGACGGTGAATCAACTGCCGACTATTTGGCAAAGGGTATCACATGGCCTACCAAGTACGCCCTGCCTCCTTATGATGAAAACGGCAATACCATCAAGCAGCGCCGTGTGTTCATCCAGGACTACATGACGACAGCCACCTTTGTGATTGGTCCGCAGTCATTGCAGGAAGCACTCGTTGCTGTACCTGACCTGCGTTCTGGTCAGCTGTCGCTGGGTCTCTCTGTTGACCTGAAGTGGCAGACGGGTCTCAACTTCGATAATGTGATCCTGGGTAAAGAATAATCAGCAGCGATGAACAACAGGTGTCGTGACATCTTGCGCATGATGCTGACAACAATACTGGCAACGGTATTGTTGTCAGCCTGTTCGCTGATTGACGACGAGTTGGGCGAGAAGAAGACTACCGACTACAAGCTGGACTACGAGTTGCGCCTGGTGACCAATATGACCACCGAGATCAAGACGCAGTTGTCCACCCAGTTAGAGGTTGGTCTGGCTCATGCCCTTCGTCAGCATCTCAGCGGCATCTTTACGGACTATGCCCACGATGTCGACCTGTCGTTCTATGATACCGTCGGCGACTCCCTGCGACTGCAGCACGACCAGCATATCATGGACGCCAACCAGCAGAGCTATACGCTCTATCTGCCCATGCGTCAGTATATGCACTTGGCTGTGGCCAATGTGGTGAATAATGCGGTAGTCGGTCTTGAGGGCGGCGACCGCTGCCACCAGTCACGCCTCAATACAGTGGCCGGCAGTTCCCCTGAAACAGTGGTCGGCAGTTCCCCTGCCGACACCATCAACTCGCACACCACGGGTCTGTTTACAGCCCGTCAGCCCATGAAGGTGTTGGAGGGCGTCGACCAGACGTTCAATGTCCACCTCTATATGGCCAACTGTGCCGCAGCCCTGGTCATCGACCCCCGTGGTCACGACATCAGCAGCATTCAGGTGTACACCACAGGTTTTGCCTCACGGTTCAATATCTGCGACAGCAGCTATGTGTTTGCCCCCCATGATCCTATCGTCAGAACACAGCTGGTGACATCGGCCGACGACAACAGGGTATGTTATTGTTCAGTCAATCTCCCCTCGCGCGAACCTATTTATAATAAGGGAACGCGAAGCATCATCGAGACGGAAGACTTTTTGGGTGAGCCAGGCAATGAGGACCTCTGGTCGTTCATCGCCATCATTACCAAGAAAGATGGTACGAAAGTCAGAACCGACCTGACCCTGAAGGAACCCCTCCGTGCCGGACAGCTGAAGATCCTCACGGGCTGGGTATCGGATGACAGTTCTGTCAAGACCGAAGATCAGACGGTGAGCGTCAGCGTGTCGCTCAACTGGAATCCGGGTGGCAATTACGAGCCGGAACTTTAGGAGATGAAAAATGAAAGATTAAAGATTAAAGATTGAGAATGGTGAACGTTCGGAACATATTCTTCTACTTGATGCTGTGCACGATGATGCTGTCGTGTACGGCAGTAGATGATGTGTCCGACGTTGGTGGCAGTCAGGAGCAGATGAACCTGGTGCTGAGCATTGGCAAGTCGAAGACAGTGACCCGTCAGGGTATTGAAGTGATGCAAGAAGGTCAGACGTTCCGAGGACTAAACCGTTTGTTGGTGGTTCCCTTTGTCACCAATGGCAATACGGTCACTGTCGACAACGACCCGAAGGTGCCTACCACGACGAGCGAAGGTGCCCAAATGGTTGCTGAAAAGAATTACTTTTACTGGGACAAGTGCCGGATGATGCGAGGCACCGACCGTGTATTGGTTTGGGGAGAGTCCAACCCTGTTGCAGGGTCAGCAAGCCAGAACGGTCAGCTGAACACCACGCTGAATGGGCGTATGTTGCTGAAAGACATCACGTTCAGTCTCCAGTCGATTCGAGTGACAAACGACGTAGACCAGAAAGCACAGGACTTGGCCGACTATATGACAGCTATCGCCAACACAACAGGCTGGAGCACCACGGACAATGACCAATTGAAGAGGCTTTACCTGAACTTCATCCATGCCGATGCCCAAGGATCAGGACTCATGGCAGGTTCTGCAGCCCATGTCAAAGCGTATGTCAAAGAGTTACAGAGACAGTTGGAATTGATTGGCGGAGACCTCAGCCAAGCCATTATCAACAATATTTTGGCTGATGCCCAGTCATGTCTCAGTAACGGCTATCCCTCAGACGCCTCGTCGTTAGGACTTCCCGATGGTGCTGCTGCCCTTCGATGGACAAATGGTGCCTTTACCGTTCGCACACAGGCTACCACTCTCGATAATATCAATAGCCTCACCCGTTACACCTATCCTGCCGAACTTTGGTATTATGTTGACAGCCCGATTCGCACCTCCGACGAGAAGGTCGGTATCAGTGACTACGAAACGGCAGTATGGAACTGGAACGACCTGCTGACGTATAAATACGATGCAGGACAGTCCGTAGGCGGCTATACCCAGTCGGTGGCAGTCAAAGAACCGTTGCAGTATGGCGTCGGTCGCCTGCATATTACCTTGAATAAAATCACCGGTGAGCTGAAGGATGCCAAAGATGAAACAGTCAATTATCAGCTTGCTGCTAATTTGCCCCTACGGTCTGTCATCATCGGTGCCCAGCATACGGTAGGCTTTGACTTCAAGCCGATGGGCGAGCAGAGCGATGTCGATGCCCGCTTCATCTACGACCCTATCGTGGGAAGTGCCGATGCTGATGGCGTCTATACGGTGAACACGCTGGTGCTCCAGACTTACGATGGCGAAAAAGTGCCTGTCGTGCTGGAATTTGAGAACAAGACAAATCAGGCCTTTGCAGGTAAGGACGGTATCATTTATCCTGACACAAAGTTCTACCTCATTGCGCAGATAGACCCCACCAAAGGCGAGAGTGATAATGCCGAAGCAGAAGGGCGTGTCTTCACGCAAGATCATACCACGACGATGACGATGAAAGTCACCTCGCTGGCCAATGCCTATTCGTGTATGCCCGACCTGCTGTCGCCCCGTTTGGAGTTGGGCATAGAGGTGGTGACGACATGGATTCAGCCGACAACGACGACGGTCATTCTATAAATTAGGAATTAGAAATTAGAAATTAAGAGATGCATAAGGCATTGATATACATATTGGCAATGATGATGGCGCTGACAGCCTGCAGCTCGTCCGACACGACGGAAGAGCCACAGCCTGGACAGCAGAAGCCCACCGTGCTGACCATCTATGTGTATTCGCCCGAGAATCCCTTGCTGACGCGTGCTGACGTCGGCCCCGTTGATGCAACGGCTGCGGAGAGCAAGGTGACGCTATTGCAGATATGGGTCTTCGACAAGAACGGTAAGAAGGTGGGAGCCCTCAGCACCACCGAGACTGCTACGCTGAATGGTGGCGAGGGTGCCGTTTACCAAATTCCCGTGGATGACGACTTTGCAAAGAACAAACCCAATGTGGACGTCTATGTGCTGGCCAATATCAAACCCGCTACTTGCGGTGTTGTCAATGAGTTTACAGTGGAATCCAACCTGACTGACCTGCAGAACAAAGGTAAGATAACAACAGACCATTTCGGACTATCGTTGCCACTCACGACAACCGTTTCTGACGATGGCCTGCCCATGGCCGGTATTCTGAAGGACCAGAAAGTCATCGGTGATGCCCCCGTGCTGCGTATCGGTGACCAGAGCCATATTGCCACTGTGTCGCTGACACGTGCCGTATCGAAGCTGCGCTTCGTCTTTGCCACGACGGAGGGTAGTGGGTTGAGTATTACAGATATCACGCTGAAAGCAGGCATGATTCCAAACGAAGAATACCTGTTCCCACAGGGTCAGTCGGCCATCTATAATACGATCGAAGCCTCCCTCCTGCCATCGACATTAACAGAGGTAGCTGAGAAGGACAATCCTGCCGACTACGTCTATGACGGACAGAAGACGGCACAGGAATATGAAACATATATCAATAGTGCAGCGCTGACTCAGGTAGGCCCCTACTATCTGCGTGAGTCAGACAAACAGTTAGAGGGTACCATCAGTTACTCGGTCAATGGAGCGGCACAGACACCGGCAACTTTCCGTATGAGGGAGGCCGGCGACTTCAAGCGCAACCATTCGTGGATTGTCTATGCCTATTCCGAGGGACTCTCCGGCATGCAGGTTGTCACAGTCGACGTAACACCTTGGGTGGAGCGTGGTGGTGACCATACAGTATATAATTGGTAAATGAAAGAAATGAAAGAAATGAATGAAATGAAAGAAATGACATTTTTTATTCTGCTTCTCATTTCAGCTCTGCTGATATCCTGCTCCAATGATTCGGAAGAAATCAAAGAGCCGGAAAATGCACTCGGTATGGTATCGTTCACCCGTGGTGACACACCATTCACGGTGACAGATGACTATTCACCTGTCGGCGTATTCTTGGTGGATGGTGATGGAACATCTCCAACGCAAAAGGGACGCTTTATCTATAAGGCAAACGAAGTGCCTCCTATCTGGCGTTCCAGTATCGAGGTAACAGCTACTCACAACTATGCCATCTATGGCTATGCTCCTGCTGATGCTGTTACAGCGACCATTTCCAACGAATCGCTCACGGGGGCTACGCTCACCTTCAGCAACCTGCCAGCTGTCAGCAGTCAGGACATCTGCTTTGTCGTGGGTGTTCAGCAGTTGACAACGGTATCAGACGCGAAGGACATCCCGTTAGGACAGTTTACTTTTACCGGTAAACCCCAGAATGAGAACTTCGTCAATCTGCTGATGGACCACGTCTATGCTGCGGTTTGTCTGCAGATGTCGATAGGTGCTGAATATGCACAGCTGCGTAGCATCAAGATTAGGAAGTTGGAGCTGCAGACAACCAAGGCCACGGCCACAGCAACTGTGAAGCTGGTGTCTCAACCTGCAGGCAATTCACCGGTGCAGTCAGCTACCTATAGCAATTTGACAGGCACACAGTCGTCGGCTACCTTCTTCGACAGCACCGATGGTGTAGAGTTGGATGCAACGACACTGACAGAAGCCACCTGTTGCTTCGTACCCGATTTAAACAATAGTCTGACACTGGTTACCACCTACGATGTGTACGACAGGAAAGGTAATAAAATCAGCGAACGTACGGCCACGAATAAGCTGCCAGCGCTGAGTGCCACCCGTGGTCAGCGTGTAACGCTCTCGCTGACCATCGAGCCCACCTATCTGTACCAGTTGTCTGATCCCGATTTGGATGACCCTACAGTGAATGTTAGTGAATAGATAAAAGATAATAGATAAGAGGTGAAAGTTAAGGCGACTATAATAAGCTTGATGATGCTCCTCGCTGCGGTGACAGTGGAGGCGCAGATAGTCATTAGCGGTAACGTCTATGGCGGTGCCCGACAAGCTGATGTTAAAGGCTCAGCACTGGTCAATATCGGTGCCGATAACTTCGACGTCCTCATCAATACTGTCTATGGCGGCAACGATATCGCAGGTACCATCGGTACGTCTGAGACGTTGCCGACAGCCATTACGGATGCAAGTGCCAACGGCATTGACAAGACCTATAATGCCTTTGTCCGTATCAGTCCGGAGCGAACGGAAACAACAGGAGAAGGCGAACAGGCTGTAACAACCCAGTTGCACCACATCTTTATCGGAAGCCTATATGGTGGCAGTAATGGTGCTTATGAATATACCAAGAGAAATGATGGTAAATACGATGTCGACGTCAATGGTGAAACCACTGAGAGTGTCGACAAGCCGGAAATCGACAAGACCTACCTCGAAATCAAGGGTGGTACCATTGCCTACCTCTATGGTGGTGGTAACAGTGTGACGGTGAAGAACACCACCTTTATCTATATCAACAATGGCAGTGAGGTGACGACAGAAATCAAGGATGCCAAAGGAAACAATATGCTGGCCGACAAGAATCTGCTCGCTCAGATGGGTATTGCTGCCTTAGGGGATAATGCCACCCGAGACACCTATCATTTCTCGCGTGTCTTCGGCGGTAACAACAAGGCTGAGATGGCTATTCGTCCAACGTGGAAACTGGAGAAAGGCAATATAGACAACCTCTATAGTGGTGGAAACGAGGGTCCTATGACCTGGAAGGAGGGTTTGCTGTTGGAGATTCAGCCGACAAATAGCGACGACCTGATGATCAATAACGTCTATGGCGGCTGTCGTAAGGCTGATGTGCATCCGCTGAGGTCAGGAAGCCTTGAAGAGGGAAACGGCGTGGACGCTGAAGACGACGAGATACAGATTCACGATGCCAACGGTAATGTGGATGCGAGATATGCATTCCCTGCCGGTCTGTCTGCCCGTGTCATTGTGTATAAGGGAGATATCAACAATGTCTATGGCGGTAACGATATTGCAGGAAAAGTCTATGGCGGTAATGCCGTAGGTATCCGTAGCAGTATCCGTGGCGATGTCTATGGCGGTGGTAACGGCTCGTATGCCTATACAGACAACCCCAACTTAAAGAATACTCTGCTCTTTGGCGACTATTACTATGAGGTTCCTAACGGAAAGTCTTCTGTTGAGGCCCTGAACGACTTCCGTCCCAATGCGGAGTCTGTATCTATCCGCGTAACAGGAGATGATGCCGATCATCCTACCATCATCGGCGGTGCCATTTACTGCGGTGGTAACAGTGCCACGCTGCGTAACGACCATCCTGACAAGGATGCAGCAGCAGAGCTGAAGATTGGTTCGCACGTCATTGCCGACAAGGTGTTCCTTGGCAATAACGGTGAGAACATGATCAAGGAGGCTGTACTGGAGCAATATGCCAAGAATGTGGATGAGGATGGCAATGTGGTCGACAGCGGCGGTGAAGACTACAGCCAGATGAACTTGGCTTCTACGGAAAAAATCAATGGTAAGACCCAGTTCGAGATCTATATGGACGGTGTGACGATGAACGTCAAGCCGCGTGTGGTCTTCGACCCGTCCGGTTATGAGGCCTACTCCACGAAGTTCGGCTCATTCTTCTGCGGTGGTAACGTAGGAAGTATGAAGATTGATGGTGCCAGTACCATTAACTTCAACGATAAGGTGATTATCTTTGAGAAGCTGGTGGGTGGCAGTAATGATGCCAACGTTTATGCATCAGACTATAATACAGAATACTTAGGTGGCCTGCTGGGTAATCCCGCCTCCAACGGCGACAAGCTGATACTGAACTTCGGTGGTCTGAAGATACAGCCCATGCGATGGAAGATGAACGATGATGGTGATGATTATGCCAGAGACCAATACGGCAACCGCATATTGGAGTGGAACACATTTATTGGTGACGACAAGGACAATATCACCGCAAACGCACCACTTGGCAATGCAACGGCTGATGACCGTAATCGCCGATTCAAGGGCGGAAATATCTATGGTGGCTGTTACAATACCGGCCATGTGAATGGTAATGTGGTGTTGAACATCAATGCCTCGCTGGTTGACCGAAAGGGTGACGATTCTGTGTTCGACGAAATCGAGATCAATGAGGGTGAGGCCATCCTGTATAATAATGAGACCTATACATTTACCAAGCGCCATTCCGGCGTGATCCTTGACGAGCAAGGTATGGACCCGTTGGGTCGAGGACTGAACGTGTTTGGCGGCGGCTATGGTACAGAATCAGAGATATGGGGCAGCTCTACTATCAACCTTAATGCCGGTTATACCTTCCAGGTCTTCGGAGGCGGTGAGAAGGGTGCCATTGGGCGTGGAACCTATAATACAACGACAAAGAAACTGGAATACAATACCTACGACCCCAAATATAGTTGTTATGTCAATCTGAGAGGTGCCGACGAGGGTGTCTATCGCGGACATGCTGATGACAAAGACGACATGGCCGAGGTAGAGTTTATCTATGGTGGTTCCTTCGAGGCACCGATTGCCGGTGATGTCGTCATTAACCTGGGTAACGGTCGTATCTTCAACAGCTTCGCCGGTTCGTGTAATGCCGATATCTTAGGACATACCGAGACCTATGTGGGTCGTCAGAAGGTGTTGAGTACCGATGGCACCTATACGTATGTTGATGCTGGTGGCTTCCCATGGATTCGTGACCACATCTACGGCGGTAACGACCTCGGTGGACATATTCTTGGCAAGAAGAACTTTATCAGCCGCGTCAATGCCGACATCAGGAACAAGGTGTATAACCCCAAGAAGAAAACACAGCCCGACGTCACCAGTGCCTCTGCCTATATCGAGTACCAGCAGGGCCGTCTGGTATACATCTTCGGAGGCTGCTACGGTTACTATAATTATAAGGACAGGCACTATAAGGATTATACGAATGAAAATGGTATTGCGACTGGCAATTTCGTCAAGCCACGCATGGACAATGCCTTCGTCAATTTCCGTCCTTTTAACAACACCCGCAATGAGGTGGAGAAGATCTATGGAGCAGGACAGGGCTATTCCGGCGACTCCGACCGCGACATCATGCAGGACCGTAGCTATATCTTGATAGACATTCCGCAGAACATCACGAAATTCCAGAATATGGAAGTGTTCGGTGCCGGCGACTATAGTGGTGTCGGTATGCGTAACGAGGCCGAAAAGACCATATCAGGAATAACGGTATCTGCACTCAATAAAGATATCACGAGAGCCAATGCCGACGGTGTGACAGGAGCTGCTGTCATCGACCTCTTGCGTGGTCAGGTGAAGGATGTCTTCGGTGCCAGTTATAAGGAGGGTGTCACCCGTCGTACCATCATCAATGTCCCTGCGGGCTCTACTATTCAGTCAAACCGCATCTTCGGCGGTGCTTATGGTGTGAGCAACGAAAAACCCTGCGACGTTATTGAGTCGAATATCAATTTCGACAGCGATGTGGCGCTGGTCGGTGGCTATCGCACAGGTATCTTTGGCGGAAACAACAACTACCGTCGTACGCTCTATAGCTTTGTGAACATCAACTCACCGGTATTCTACGACAAGGAGAACGACTATGTGGCAACGGTCTTCGGTGGCGGCTATGGTGAAAATACTTGGTCGGAGTATACACAAGTCAACCTGAACAACACCGCCCGACTGTATGAGGCCTATGGTGGCGGCTATGGCGGTATGGTGCTCAACGAGCAGTCGGTCAAGGCTTTCAATAGCTATTCTTACGAAACAGGTGAAGGTGATGACAAGCAGACAGTCACAAAGACGATTGATAAGACGTTAGGTGCAGGTTATGAGAACTTATATCTTAACGATCCGCTGGTGAAAACGAACAAGCTGGGCATCAAGTGTAACACTAATGTCAATATCAATGAGGGTGCTGACATCAGCGGCTATCTCTATAAAGGTAGTATCAGCGGTGGCTATTGCTATGCCGGTGGTTATGGTAAAGGGGCCACGGTGAGCGGCTCCACCTACATCGGCCTGCATGGCGGCTCAGTATTCAAGGACCTGTATGCAGGTGGTACCAGTGGTGCCGTGATGGACTTGTTCAAACTGAAAACCTTTACAGCTACCACCAATGCCTATATCGAAGGCGGAACAGCACGTAACGTCTATGGCGGTGGCTGGGAAGGTAATGTGGGCTATACCAAGATGGCTACAACGGTTGTGGACGGAAAGAACAACATCACTATCGAAGAGAATATCCCTGGCAAGACCAATGTCGTCATTGGTATCCGTCAGGACCAGGCTTCATTGCCTGAGGGCTACGGCTACCTGAAGGGTGTTCCTGCCATTCAGCGCAACGCCTATGGTGGTGGTGAGGGTGGTGCCGTCTTTGGCAATACCAATCTGACCCTCAACAACGGTTATATCGGCTATACCTATAACGGCGAAACAGGTGAATATGAAGAGAAGCTCCATGATGAGACCTGGAGCGACCACGTGGGTAAGGATCGCCTGTCAGACTGCGGTAACCTCTTTGGCGGTGGCTATGATGACAACAGTAGCGTCGACTCGACCAACGTTGTGGTATGGGGCGGTTTGGTCCGTAACAGCGTCTTCGGTGGCGGTGAGATTGCCACCATCGGACGTGGTAAGACCAAGGAGAGCGGTGAGGACAACAAGGACCGTGAACTGGAAGCCATCTACAAGTCTGGTAAGACACATATTGAAATGTTTAACGGCCATGTGAAGCGTAACATCTTCGGTGGCGGTAAGGGCTACAACATCCTGGGTTACGGTGGTGTTCATGGCTTCTATACTGACGGCTATGTCTTCGGACAGACGGAGGTACATGTCCATGGTGGTGAGATTGGCACCGAGGAGGGCCTTGCAAATGGTGACGGCAACGTGTTTGGCGGTGGTGATATCGGTTATGTCTATGGTCCGGGCGTCAAAAGTGCTGGAACTTTGGCTAAGGAGAATACGGGTTCGCCTAACCATATTTATTATAAGGACGATGACGGTCATCTGACAGAAGACTGTAAGGTGGTTATCGCTCCGATGCTGCAGCTGAAGCCAGGAAACACCGTTACCTTTGACAGTAAGACTTACAATGCTTACGACTACGTTCCCACAGAATATCTGAATACGCTGCCTGCTGACAAGACTGATTCTCGCTGGAGAGCCTTATTTACCGGCGACAAAAAGCCGAACGGTAATATCTATGAAGATGATCCGGTAGAGCGTGGTGTCCATATCCGCAATGCTGTGTTTGCAGGTGGTAACGTGTCGTCAAACAGTGAGAGCTATAATAATGCCACGACGGTATTCGGCAATTCTACGGCAACGCTGTATGATGTCTTCCACCGTGACTTCATCACCGTGGGAACGGAGCATACTGGTGGACTGTATGGCGGTGGCAACCTGTCGATGGTCAACGGCTATCGTGAATTGAACATCACCAACTACGGCACTGACTATTATGGCATGGACGATCAGATCTCGCTGGCGAAATATCAGACGCTGACCAACCGTGAACGTGCCTACTTCAAGCTGGAATACCAGTTCCAGCTGGAGGAGTTGGAAATCAACGGGACAACCTACAAAAAGAATGACCGTATCAGTGAGGATGAGTATGATGCCCTTCCAAGTCAGTATAAGACGACCTATTACTGGATACAATATGGATTCTGTTCTATCTATGCTGGTCGTCTGCTGAACACCATCCAGCGTGCCGACTTCTGCGGTGTGTTTGGCAGTCGTCTGGTGCTACAGGGTGCCAAGGACCGTGTAGCCGACGTGGGTGATGCTACAGAGTATACCATCAACCGTGTGGGAGAGGTGTCGTTGAACCAGCAGCGTTTTATTAAGGACTCTGACGACGAGATCCACGGTAACTACTTCGGTATTTATAGTATTGTGAACTATCTGGGCAACCTGACCAGCGACGTTAGGTTTTATTCTGACAACCGCAGGTATGTGGATAAGGGTAAGACCTATACGAGTAACCAGACCTACCACGACTGGAAAGAGGAGCACTTGGCAAAACGTGATCGTAATAATGGTACCTCCTATAATCAGGTGGCATTGGCTTCGGGTGTCTATTTGGAACTGACCTCAGAAAACAGTACGACATCTAATAAGATTTATGGTGACATCACGGGTGTGGTTGAGCTCGATCTGATTAATGTGAAGAAGGATATCGAAGGTGGTGGCTACGTCTATGCCCGTAACGAGCATGGGTCGTGGGAAGAGGTTTCTCATGAAAACACACTTCTCTCGCCTTATAATATGAAAGACGGTGACGAGGCACTGACCAAGAAGATTTATAGATATAGTTCTACAGAACTTAAGCCATATCAGACCTCTGGAAACTTCATCCATAAGTCAAAGCGTATCGTCGACGACTGTTATCCTAACAATGGTGTCTATAACGACAGCTATGTGAAGTCGCCAGCCCACTATTGGTTCATCAAGGGTGAGGTGTATATCTATGATCAGGTGGTGTCGGCATACGCCGGTTCAGCTGCTGCCTATTCTAGGGAAGTGAAGATTCCATTGACCATTTCGGCAGGCTCGTATGGTCAGCTGAAGCTGCTCAACATACAGCCCAGCCGCTATGCTTATTTCTCTGACGAACAGCAGAACATCAGGATGACGAAGGATGGTGTGAAGGTAGACAACGAGAGTATGACCTACCACCTGAACGATGTCATCACCTGGTGGGATTGGAACCAGCTCTCGGACAACGAACAGAAATACTTCGTAAAGGAGACCTACGTCAATGTGGACACTTGCTATGTCGGTGATGTTCTTTATCCGGCAGGTACCTATGTGCTGGAGAACGACCCGTCAGTACATGGTGGCAATGCAGAAGCGACGGCCTATAAGACCTTCATCGCCAATCCGCCTGCCATTTATGACAAGAACAAGAAAGAGATTACCAATGTCAACACTTTGTTCCATCCGTCGAACAACATCGGCCACGACACGGGCTATGTGCTGACGCTGGATATGAACAGTCCGAAAGACTGGGATGACTGGTATAGTCCTATCAAGACTGCTGACGGCACTAAGATTCCGAAGGAGACCTATGGTGAAAAGTCGACAGCGGACAAGGCTAAATATCGAGAAGGACCGACCTATGTGCTGACGGGCTCAACAGGTCTTTACGGACAACGGGAATACACCGCAGGTGATGTCATTTCCAAGGAGGTGTATGATGACTACGAGTCAACGGTCAGTCTGATGAATCCACGACCTACAGAGGGTCAGGCCACTGCAGAGCCTGCCTATGTGGCATTGGCAGATGAAGGTAACATGCAGGCTGGCGGTGCTATCTCCGAGACGGTTTATAACGGCTTGTCTGATAAGTCCAACTATGCCGCGGCCCTGCTCTGTATCAATACCATTCAGCTGGGTAAGGAGGACTATGTGCTCATGGGTGAACTGGTGTCTGAAACAAATCTCAGTACGCTGGCTGCGAGGTACAAGAAGTTCTGTGAGGAAAGCACCAACCTCGATGAGGTTACCGATGAACAAGCATTGGCATACGTGACATCTCACCTGTCGCCGGCTTACTATATCACCAGCGATGGCTACTATGGTGGACAGTATTACCAAAAGGGTGAGAACTACAGTGCCATTAAGTCGTGGTGCGCATTGCCGGATGCCCGTAATAATTTCGGCTACAACTACGATGCCCTCGATGTGCTGGTAGACCCGACGTATCCCGGAGAGGGACATATCGACGTATATGCTCATCCTTATGATGAGATCAAGTCGGTAGAATATGATGCTGCCTACATGGGAGAGGGAACTTTGACCTATTATGACAATGACAACACGATGCATACCATTAGCAATGGTGGCACTATCAACAGGGAGAAATACGAGAAGGTCAAGAACGAACAGCTCCATTACACAAGACTGTCGATAGACAAGAAGGGTGCCGATACTTCTGACACGCAGACCATCTATGTCGTCACTGATAATATCATCAATAACGGCACGCCGTATGCCAAGGGTCAGGACATCAGTGAAAAGGACTATAAGGCACTGACGGCATTGAACAAGCAGAAGGTGGATGTCCTCACATTCCCCAAGGGTGACAAAGCCACTATAGTGTACTATTGTTACGAGAGCTATACACCAACATCAACGTTTACTGTTCAGAGCGGAACGGCAGGTGAAAAGGGCTCTGTGATATCGGAGGATACATATTCTACTGATATCCCCAACTATCAGAAGCAGTTCACGATCCAGGGTTCGGAGCCTACGGAGACCACGACACTGTATGTCTCACGAGAGTCGAATCCAAAGGATGTGACCAGCGAGAAGGTGATTAGCGTCGTCTATCAGTACACCTATTATGAGGCAGACGAAGAGGGCGACGGTGTCAGCTTGGTGAATGAGTTGCACGTGGTTAACATCCACTTGCAGCTGGAGAGCGGTGCACCGGAAATTGGTCCGCTGAACGAACCGCCTGCCGTATTACCAGGTAAGACGCTGGGCATGAAGGCGCCATCACTGAATCCGGGTCTCTATGAACCGATTGTCAACGGCTGGGAGATCTTCGAGTCAGAGGAGGATGCTATGCTGCATCGTAATGGAAAACCTTTCACCATGCTGTCAACACCTCTCTATTGGTATCAGAACCGAAAGGTATTCTTGGCGTTCTACTCGAAGACCTATCTGGGCAAGACCTATTCAAATTATGTGCCGCTGACTGTGGCCAACTACCACGACATCGATGCCATCATGAAGGATAAGGAGCACCACCTCTATGTAGACCATCCGGATGTGGATCGCAACTCGAAAATATACATCGACAACCGTGATTGCGAGAGCGATGCCACGAAGAGCGAACTCGACCTGCTGAAGGACTTCTTCGACCTTAGTGTGCTCAGCAGTCTCCCCGCTGAGGGCACAACGCTCGCCGGTCACGCTCTGCTTGACTCACATGTCAAGGCTGGTGCCGACCTCGAATTCATCCTCAATAGCGACGTCAGCCCGAAGGCCTATACGGTGTCCGGTGGTTCTCTCACCGGATGGACACCCATCGGCGATGCCACCAACTGCTTCGCAGGTAACTTCCACGGTGACGGCTATACTGTCAGCGGTCTGGACCACTCGCTGTTTGGAAATCTCTGTGGTAAAGTCTATAACCTCGGCGTCACGGGTTCGTTCACATCCGCTGGTGTGGCCGACACTGGTGCTGGCTACGTTGAGAACTGTTGGATCAATACCAGTGCGTCCAGCGGTTTCCCCGCTGGCGTAAAGGCCGTCTTCGGAAATCCAAGCGACGCCAGCAGTAAACAGGTGGTGAATTGCTATTATCCCAATACAAAGACTTATGCTGCCGGTGATGCTCATCCGATGACGGAAACGCAATTCTACAATGGTACTGTAGCCTTCAACCTGAACGGCTTCTATCTGAACAAGCGCTACTACGACCACAATGTGCCCAGTGGTTCCCCCGTTGAGTATCGCTACCTGAAGAATGAAAACGGCACCTTGTCGGAGACGCCGCTGACAGGCTACTATCCCGCCGAGCCTGATGCTCAGTATGGTGATGTGGGCTATGTGGAGAGCCGCTATAACGACGGTGACTTCATCTATTCAGAAGGCACTATTCCTGAAGTCATCGACGATCGCATGAGGGTGTTGGACGATGGCACGACGACAACAGTGACCCATTCGCCCATCTGGCCTGACGACTACATCTTCTTCGGACAGATACTGACTTACGACTACAACTCGACACGTCCCCATAACGATATGCCGACTCATGTGGTGAAGGAAAGCGGACGACTGCCCATTAGCAACAGCAGTAACCGTGTCTATCGTGCTCCGGCATACTACCAGAGCAAGGACATGGGCTTTGCCCACTTCAATCTCTGGGCTAATATTGCTGCTCACTCTAAGCCGAAGTCACCGACGGATGATACGATGAAACCGGTGTATCCCAATATGACGGCCATCGACTTCTTCGGTCATAACGACAATACCTGGGCTCTTGGCATTTCCAGCGGTTTTCCCGCTGGGGCCTTCTATCCGCCACTGCTTGATGACGATGATGGCTTGCTGGGTATCGATAACAACTACGAGACGCCCAACCTCTTGGTTTATGCACCGGTGAAGGGTAATGACAAGACGGATAATGCGTTGGCAGAAAAATTTGAAGAACCGAAGTTTGACGATTACTATAGTAATGACAAGTATCGTCAGGTAGCGACGGCACCCACCTCGTCCGTCCACGGCCATGTGGTTCAGAGCAATCTGAAGGCCACCAATGACCATCTGCTGGTTGACAAGCGCGACTTCAATTGTCCTATCGCCTACAGCTTTGCCGACGGCTATCGTATGTGGTACCAGCGGACACCAGACCGTTATGTCAACACCAACCAGGGTTGGGAGGCTGTCAGCTTACCGTTTACTGCCGAACTGGTGACGACGCACCAGAAGGGTGAGATAACACACTTCTATAGCGGTAGCCGTTCGGTAGACGAAAACGGTACGAAGGTTGGTCACGAATACTGGCTCCGCGAATTTAAGGACAAGAAGGCTGTCATCAATGAGACAGAAACCGTTGTCGCTATATTCAACTATCCGGAGTCTGCCTCTACGGACAAGACCAAGACCGTCGAGAATTCCTTCCTATGGGATTACTATTACAGTGCAAATGATCGCCACGACGCGAATACGGACATTTACCAGACCTACTATCAGACGGCCCGAGAACTGTCTGCCTACCCGTTGCTGGCAAATGCAACACCGTACATCATCGGATTCCCTGGCAAGACGTTCTATGAGTTCGACCTCAGTGGTGAGTGGACGGCAAAGAATACGGCGGGTACTGCTCCGGCACAACTGAACAAGCAGATCATAACTTTCGCATCGTATCCAAGTAACACAGATGGATTCTCCGTCGTCAGCATTGGTATCAGTGATGATGAGTCTGGTACAACAAAGGGTAGTTATACCTTCAAACCGAACTATAGCAGTAAGGCCATAGAGGGTTATCTGCTCAATGCGGTCGGCAATGACTTTACGGCAACGACAGCAGCAACGGCAGCAGTTCCGTTCCGTCCATACTTCGTGGCAAGTGGAGGCTCCAGTCCGGCACCGGTTCGCAGAGGCATCCAGCATATCGTCTTCGACGACGACAACTCGTCGTTCGCCATTGGTGATGAAGACCCGGATGAGGGCATCGGACAGGGCGGTCTGCTGTTTAGCGTCCGCAACCATGCCATCGTCGTCACCTCGTCGTTGCGCAAGGCGGCCGATGTCCGCATCGTCAATGTCAATGGACAGACCATTGCCGCCTTCGATATCCAGCCCGGTGAAAGCATCGAAACGCCTGTCCGCTCCAGCGGTGTCTACATCATCCGCGCCGCCGGCGGCCACTATACTAAGAAGATTGCAGTAAAATAAATGCAGCACGATATGAGAAATAACATCGCCAAACAAATAAAGACCTTATCTCTTGTCTTTCTGATGCTACTTTCGGGCATCTACAAGGCATGGGGACAGACAACGATAACTTCACTCAGCGATATCGGTTCAACAGGTGAATACATCATCAATGCCGACATTGATGCATCTGGTTTTACGTCAAGCATTGCCTCTTTCAGCGGCACGTTGGAGGCTGCCATTGACCCATCGACTCACATGCCCTATCGCATTAAGAATCTCGGTGCTCCTCTGTTTACAACGCTTACGGGTACGGTAAAGAACTTGGTGATAGAAAGCGTTTCTATCAGTGGTCATGATGGCAATACCGGTGCTATCGCCTGCACGGCCAATGGTGCAGCCCGTATCTATAATGTCGGTATCCTGAGCGGCTCAGTGGGCGGCACAGGCTACACCGGTGGCCTTGTAGGTTTGCTTGACGGCACAGCCCGCGTCATCAACTGCTATAGTTTTGCCAATATCACTGGCGGCACCAACGTTGGAGGTATTGTGGGTTACAACAAGCAGACGACCTCCGCCGCCAACAACAATCAAAAGACAATGGTCTTCGCCTGTATGTTCTACGGCGACATCACAGGCGGTACTACCATATCTCCTGTTTATGGCGGTCAAATCATCAGCAACGCGGGTACCAGCACCACCAGCGGTGTGAGCAACTTCAACTATTTCCGCTTAGAGGCACCATACGTGCAGCCAGAGGGTGTCACTTATAACTGCGCCCTTGGTGCTGAGGACCGTTTCCTGCAGCGTTTCGAGTTCTACCGTCTCCTTCTTAACGGCCACCGTGAACTGGCAGGCTGGTGGGCAACAGGAACCTTTAGCAGTAGCGAAATGCTTAAATGGGTACTTGAAACTGCCGACCGCACTATCGACAACCCCAAGCCTTACCCCGTACTGAAAGTCCAAGGCAGGTATCCGTCCATCATCAACTACGATGCAGAACATGCACCCACGTTGACCTTAGTGAATGGCAAGCCAAGCGAAGAAGATCGCAATAAAGGCGGCAAGTTTGGCACTCTGACCGTCAAAATACAAATGGGTGACGGAGCAGTGTACGAGCGACCATCGGGAGCTACAATTACTACCCAGCAGCTCTCCCTCAACATCACCGACAAAGACCCTGACCACTTCAACTTCAACTACTATAAGGTGCAGTTACCTTACTATAACGATGTAGGCACGAAGAATTATAACGGCAACCGCGTAGTGACGGGCTGGAAGATTGTCAACATTGAAGGCGGCACGCCAGGTACCTACACCCCTTCCGACACCTGGGGCGGATATAACTTCGCCGACCGAAACTGCACCAACAAGGATCTCTACGGTACAGGTGGTAGCAACCGCATTTTCAACCAAGGAGCCTATTGGGACGTGCCCGAAGGGGTGACTTCCATCACCATCGAGCCCTACTGGGCAAAATGCGTCTATTTGGCAGACCCCAACGCCGACAAGATTTACAAATCGGATATGTCGGCGGGATACGATGTATCCAACGTTGGCGGCGGACAGATATACACCAACGGTAGCAGCTATTCCATTGCAGGAGAGGACCAAGTGGTTTATACCTCTATAGGCAATGCTATTGCAAGCTCGGGTTCGGCACTTTTTTCGGGCTATACTGACGCGGAGAGAAATAATCAGTCCGTATATGACTATGCTGTGGTGCTTGTGGGCAATTATCATCATTATTACACGACTAACAAAATAGAAGCAAGTAAAGCCAAACCCTATACGGTTACCTCTATTGATCTCGATGGCGACAACGAGCCCGACTACTCCTATATCCTACGCTTCGATGGTCGTTGCGAATGCCACCCCATGAGGGCCGATTTCATCAATATCCCCGGCCTCGGTATGGCTCAGAAGTCTACCGGCGGCACAGGCTCCTACAACTTCGGTATCCTGATTCCTAAAGGATGGTTCGAAAGTACCAATACCTCACTCTTACGGTTCACACAGTTCGAGTATGAGCATTCGTCCAGAAGCACAACCGATGCCCTCATCGTGCAGGGTGGCGTTATGGAGCAATGGGTGAGCAACAACCAGAAAGGCACATCGAACAAAACACCCTATATCCATGTGGGCGGTAATGTGTGGTTCAAGGAATTCCACACGGGTTGTCACCAGGATAAACAAATTGCAACCTTGCATTCGCCAATATCGGTGACCGGCGGCGACTACGACGAGTTCTACCTCACTGGCCTCTATCGTGGCGACATAACCAACAAGGAAGACAACGCCGAGTGCTACATCAACGGCGGCCGCTTCGGCACCGTCTGTGGCGCTGCCATGGAGGGCATTGGCAAAGCCAATGGTGCCAACGACACAGGCAACATTACCTGGCTCATCCAGAACGCCGACATCCACGAGTTCTATGCCGGCGGCCTTAACGCAGCTAAACCTGTAACAGGCAACCTCTCCACCACCATCATTGACAGCCATGTGGACATTTTCTGCGGCGGCCCCAAGTTCGGCGACATGAGTGCTAACAAGACCGTTGTCACCAACGCCACAGGCTGCAACTTCGGCACCTTCTTCGGCGCCGGCTACGGCGGCAACTCCTACAGCCGCTATGCACCGTCAAACCAAAATAATGTAACCAACATCAACTGGAACAATTGGGTTAATGGGCAATACAAACGGGAATATAAATCTGATTATGGCGGTGTCTCCACCCAGTTCAGTTATCAGTTTCTCCCCATGTCGGACAACAAGACCAATTGTGCCCGTATCTTGGTCGACTTTGTCAAGTTCTCGCTGGCTACCTGCCGCAATGTCACCTCAACTCTGACTGGTTGCAAAATCACCGGCAATTTCTATGGTGGTGGTAGTTTGGGTAAGGTTGATGGGCCGGTCACTTCTACCCTTGAAAATTGTATGGTTAATGGTAGTGTGTTCGGTGCTGGTTTCTCTGGTAATTTGCCCACAGTTGAAGTTGACAGTATCGGCTTTAGAGTCGAGCCTTATTATTACGAAGCTCTCGGTACTTATCGTAAGGGCGTAAAGGGTGCCACCACCACCTATACTTGGGAGAAACAACCCAATACTACTACATGGGTGGATAACGAAAATCATATCCTCTATACGGACGAAGACTTGAATACTCTCGGACAAGTAAAAAACTCAAATCTCACCATCAAGGGTTCTACCGTTGTTACGGGTGATGTCTATGGTGGCGGAGCACTGGCCAGCATGGAGGCGAGCGGTAACGCGAAGGTAAACCTGTTAGGCGGCACCATCGAAGGAGATGTCTATGGAGGCGGTCAAGGACGTTTGCCAGGGACAAAGGATGAAAAAGGTAATGATCTCCCCGAAGTAGCTGCTTTGGTTGGCAGTGCGCATGTGAACTTGAATGGTATAGAAAAGGCCGACTACGTGGCTGCTGATCATAGTGCATTACTTGAAGCTTATCCGGAAAATGCTACTGGCGAGGACATACAATACTATACTTTAAAGACTAAGGATGCCAACAATAAGCCCATCAAAGGCTGTGTGGTAAAGGGTGACATTTTTGGCTGCAACAACCTGAATGGTACGCCGAAGGGCGATGTGACGGTGAACATCTATAAGACGGAAGGCTATACTGGTCACATGAGGACTGGGTATGATGCTGAAACCGCTGAGGCCAGAGAGTCGGCTCTCGATGACATTGACGATAGCCATCACTCCTATGAGGTGAAGGCGGTCTATGGTGGTGGTAACCTTGCTGCTTATGAACCTGATGATGCTAACAACAAGCATACACAAGTTAATATCTATGGTTGCGGTGACACTAGCATCCAGCAAGTATATGGTGGAGGTAATGCGGCATCAACACCTGCCACACAGGTCGACATTCATGGCACCTACGAGATAGAAGAGGTGTTCGGTGGTGGTAATGGTAAAGATGATATATCAAGAGATGGTGGCAAAACCTATATCAAGAATCCCGGTGCCAACGTAGGTTTCAAGGACTATTGGGACTATGAGAAAGAAGAAGACATGGAGGCTTATAATACGAAAGAAAAGCGCCAAGAATCTACCTTTATCTCCAACTATGTCTATGGCAGTGGTGAGGCTCATGTAAATATCCATGGTGGCAGAACCCACCGTGTCTATGGTGGTTCGAATACCAAGGGTAATGTGAAAGAGGTGGCTGTTACTATGCTAGAGGATGTCAGTGGCTGTGACTTTAAAGTCGACGAGGCATACGGTGGTGGTAAAAGTGCTGAGATGGATGGCGCATCAAGGTTAGAGATGGCTTGTATTCCGGGCTTGAAGAATGCATACGGTGGTGCTGAGGCAGCCAACATTGAGAGTGATGTGACGCTGACCATTACCAACGGAAACTTTGACCGCGTGTTTGGCGGCAATAACGTCAGTGGCACCATCAGTGGCACCATCACGGTAAACATCGAAGAGACAGGCTGCCACCTCATAACCATCGGCCAGCTCTATGGCGGAGGTAATCAGGCAGCCTATACGGGACCATTGAAGAGTGGTTCTACAACAGAGCGTCAAGGCCCAACGGTAAATGTCAAGTCGTTCTCCAGCATTGGTGACATCTATGGCGGCGGCTATGGTAAGACCGCTACGGTGACAGGCGACACCTATGTGAATATTAATGTTTGTGATGGTAAGAATTTCGACGTCGGCCAAGCCGCAGAAGTTACTAAAGCCAATCAGCATACAGGTGACCAGACAATCTCCTTCAGTGAATTCAGAAGGACAGACAATGGTGGATTTGAGACAGACGATGATGGTAACAGAATCGTCGACAACCAAGAAGTCCCAGTCTACTTACCTCCATTTACCTCTGGGGAAATCGGCGGTATCAACAATGTCTATGGCGGCGGCAACGCGGCCAAGGTTGTTGGCAATACTAACGTCAATATCGGCACACTAAGCGAGGTGGAGATGGTGTCGGATAATCAAACCAAGACCGTCAAGGGTGCCAATATCGTAGGCAACGTCTATGGTGGTGGTAACAAAGCTGAGGTGACGGGTAATACTAACGTAACAATCGGTAAAACAACAGCCCAATAGCGTTGCCGATGGTGGCGCCGATGGCGTTGGCAGCCAAGTCAAGCCAGTCACCATTGCGGTGACCGAAGGTGCAGTAAGCCTGCAGCAGTTCCAGCAGGCCGCTCATTAGGATGAGACAAAGCCAGGCGTAGAAGAAGAGCTTCTCGAAGTCGGGTTTCAGGTGGTTGCGCAGGTATTCCCACCAGATGACCATCGCTGTGCCGCCATACATAACGAGGTGGGTCCACTTGTCGATAAACTCGATGCCGTCAAGGGGCGTCTCGGGGAAGAAGGGAGCGAGGGACAACACCCAGATGAGGGCGATACAGAACACGGAAAGTGGATATTTCTTGATAATTTGAATGGCTTTTTGCATATTTATTAATATTTTGCCTGCAAAATTACAAAAAACTCTATACACTAAACACTAAACTCTAAACTTTTTTGTATTTTTGCAAACGAATATGGAAAATAAGGAAATGGCAAAACTGGAAAGGGCTAACTTTGGCAGCCGTCTGGGGGTTATCCTGGCGACAGCAGGCTCAGCCGTAGGCTTGGGCAACGTGTGGCGCTTTCCGTATATGACGGGTGAGAACGGCGGTGCCGTCTTCATTATCATCTATGTGGCTTGTGTGCTGTTGTTGGGCATTCCCTGCATGGTCAGCGAATTCATCGTGGGACGTCATGGGCAGTCGAACACAGCACGGGCTTTCCGTAAGATGTCGGGTGGCAACGGATGGTCGGTCATCGGCTATATGGGCGTGCTGACAGGATTCCTTATCACGGGTTATTATGCTGTGGTGGCCGGTTGGTGTCTGCAATATATCTGGGCCTCGCTGATAGGTCACATGCAAGGGTCGCCGGAGTATTTCCAGACTTACTTTGCAGAATTGTCCAGCGACCCCGTGAAACCCGTGCTGTGGACGGTCATCATTCTCGGCCTTACCTATCTTATCATAGAGCATGGTGTCCGCGACGGCATCGAGAAGGCGTCAAAGCTGATGATGCCTACGCTGTTTATCCTGCTGCTGATTATAGTGGGTGCGGCCTGCATGCTGCCTAATGCAGAAAAAGGTGTTGAATTCATGCTGAAGCCCGACTTCACAAAAATCAATAGTGACGTATTCCTGGCTGCCCTGGGACAGTCGTTCTATTCGTTGAGCATCGCCATGGGGTGCCTGTGTACATACGCCAGCTATTTTTCGAAACAGACCAACCTGACCAATTCTGCCGTACAGATTGGTGTCATCGATTGTCTGGTGGCCATCCTGGCCGGCTTCATGATATTCCCTGCAGCCTTTTCAGTGGGTGTCAGCCCTGACAGCGGACCGTCGCTGATCTTCATCACACTGCCTAACGTGTTCCAGCAGGCCTTCTCGGCAATCCCGATGCTGGGTTATGTCATCTCACTGCTGTTCTTTGTACTGCTGTCATTGGCAGCTCTGACCTCGCTGATGTCACTGCATGAGGTGTCGACGGCATTCTTCCAGGAGGAATTGATGATAACCCGAAAGAAGGCTGCACTCATCGTCACCATCGCTACCGCCGTCATTGGAGCATTCTGCTCGTTGTCGCTGGGTGCTGTGGGTGATAGCATGACATTCTTTGGGAAAACGCTATTCGACTGGTTTGACTTTGTTACCGGACAAATCTTCCTGCCCATTGTGGGCTTCCTGACATGTATTTTTATCGGTTGGTTTGTGCCGCATAAGGTGGTGCACGACGAGTTCACCAACTGGGGTACGTTACGCGGGCGTTTCTTCCATCTCTACATCTTCCTTGTGAAGTATGTATGTCCGCTGGCCATCCTGTTTATCTTTTTGCATCAGCTCGGGCTGCTGAAATAAGGTGCTTCGCACCAAATGAGAAATGAGTAATGAGAAGTGAGAAATGACGGGCTTCGCCCTAAATGATAAATGAGAAATGAAGAGAGATGAAGGAGAGAGGTAATTTCGGAAGTAAGGTCGGCATTGTGCTGGCAACGGCAGGGTCTGCCGTAGGACTGGGAAACGTATGGCGTTTTCCCTATATGACAGGCGAGAATGGCGGTGCGGCCTTTATCCTTATATACTTAGGATGTATCCTCATACTTGGTTTGCCAGGTATGATCAGTGAGTTTATTGTGGGACGGCATGCTCAGGCTAATGCCGCCAGGGCTTACGACAAACTGTCTAATGGCCGTCCGTGGAAACTGGTAGGCTATCTGGGTATTCTCACCTCGACTATTATCCTCGGCTTCTATGCCGTTGTGGCGGGCTGGTGCCTGCAATATTTGTTTGCCTCCATCGCTGGACACATCAATGGTGATGCAGAATATGTTAAGAACTACTTCGTCACTTTCTCATCCGATCCGTTGAAACCCGTATTATGGGGTGTCGGCTTTGTATTATTAACCCACCTGGTGGTGGTGCGTGGCGTGAAGGGAGGCATTGAGCGGACTTCAAAGCTGCTCATGCCCATCTTGTTGATACTGTTGGTGATTATTGTCATTGCATCCTGTATGCTACCGGGAGCTATGGAAGGAGTCCGTTTCCTGTTTGAGCCTGACTTCACGAAACTGACCAGTAGCGTCATGCTCGAAGCCTTGGGACAGGCCTTCTTCTCGCTGTCGTTGGGTACGGCATGTCTCTGTACCTATGCCAGCTATTTCTCGAAAGACACCAACCTACTGTATTCTGCCGGACAGATTGCTATTCTCGACACCATGATAGCCATCCTTGCCGGTCTCATGATATTTCCTGCAGCAGCCAGTGTGGGTGTCAGTCCCGACAGTGGTCCGTCGCTCATCTTCATCACCTTGCCCAACGTGTTCCAGCAAGCCTTTTCGGCCATGCCTGTGGTGGGGTATGTCATAGGCGTGATGTTCTATGCATTGCTGGTGTTTGCGGCTCTGACCAGTACCATTTCGATGCATGAGATTGGTACGGCGTTCTTTACTGAAGAACTGAATCTGTCGCGTCGCAAGTCGGCATGGATTATCACCGTGGTGGCTTCTCTGCTCTGTCTGTTCTGTGCCTTGTCGGTAGGTGCCTATGACATCAAGGTCATGGGGATGGCCCTGATGGACTTCTGCGATGGTCTGACAGCCAATGTCATGCTGCCGTTAGGCGGTATGCTCACTTGTCTGTTTGTGGGCTGGTATATTCCACGGCAGGTGGCACAGGGCGAGTTTACCAATGGTGGCGTGAAGAACGGCCGTTTCTTCAACGTCTATCTGTTTGCTGTACGCTATGTCTGTCCGCTCTGCATCCTCTTGGTGTTTCTCCATCAACTTGGTATTATATGAACCGTAACGACCGTCGTATTGCCCTTGCCGCATTGATTGTAGGAGTGTTGGCTCTCGTGGGCATCTTCCTGACGGGTGGAGAGGCTGACGACTCTCAACAGTCTGGTCGTTCCAATATATCCAGGAAATCAGGTCCATCAAGAAATACAAGTCAGTCTGGTTCTTATTATGCAGTAGCTGAGTCGCCCAAACCTGAACGGTTTCCTTTTGATCCAAACACAGCAGACAGTACCCAGCTCCTACGGTTGGGTCTTCAGCCGTGGCAAGTTCGTAACATCTATAAATATAGAAGCAAAGGGGGCATCTACCGGAAGAAGGAAGACTTTGCCCGGCTTTATGGACTTACCGTCAAACAATATCGGGAGTTAGAACCTTATATCCGTATCTCCAGCGACTATCTGCCTGCCTCAACGTTGGTGGAGCGCAAGGAACGGCCGGAACGGGAGCATTACGAAAGGGACACGCTACGCTATCCTGTCAAGATTCAGGAAAACGAGCATATCGTACTGAATACTGCCGACACGGCACAGCTTAGGAAGGTGCCTGGCATTGGCTCATACTATGCCAAGGAGATTGTGCGACATGGACAATGGCTGGGTGGCTATGTCAGTGTCAATCAGTTAGACGAGATAGAGGACTTCCCCAAGGATGCCAAGAAGTATTTTGTCATTCAGAATGCGCACCCCAAGAAGTTGAACGTTAACAAGCTGTCGCTGGCCCACCTGCGTCGCCATCCCTATATCAACTACTATATGGCCAAGGCCATCACCGACTATCGCAGGCTACACGGCCCGCTTACGAGTCTTGACGACCTCCGCTTCTCCAGCGATTTTCCGCCGGAAGTCATCGAGCGTCTCAAGCCATACGTAGAATTCTAAGAGTCCCTTTACAGGCTTTGCATGTCGTTGAGCTTCTTGTAGTAGCCATCGATATTAAGCAGTTCCTCATGGGTGCCGCGCTCTACAATACGCCCCTCATGGAGCACACAAATCTCGTTGGCATTCTTGATGGTCGACAGACGATGGGCGATAGCCACTGTCGTACGTGTCTTCATCAGTCGTTCCAAAGCGTCCTGCACCAGTCGTTCACTCTCGGTATCGAGGGCTGATGTCGCCTCGTCGAGAATCAGGATGGGTGGGTTCTTCAGAATGGCACGGGCAATAGAGATGCGCTGGCGCTGGCCACCGGAAAGGCGTCCGCCACGGTCACCGATATTGGTGTCAAACTGCTGTTCGCTCTGCATGATGAAGTCGTAGGCATTGGCAATCTTGGCTGCTTCGGCAATCTGCTCGTCGGAAGCGTTAGCAACCCCAAAGGAGATATTATTCCTGAAGGAATCATTAAAGAGGATAGCCTCCTGATTGACGTTGCCGATGAGCTGGCGCAAGTCCTTGATGCAGAGTTCCTTGACATTGATGCCGTCGATGAGTACCTCGCCTTCCTGTACATCGTAATAGCGCGGAATAAGGTCGACGAGCGTTGACTTGCCGGAACCAGACTGTCCCACGATGGCTATAGTCTTTCCCTTTGGAATGGTGAGGTTGATGTCTTTCAGTATCCATTGGTCGGCATACCTGAAGGACACGTTGCGGAACTCTATCTGGTGTTCGAACGAGGCGATGTGCTTGGGCTGTGCCACCTCCTTGATGCTGTTCTCAGCCAACAGGATTTTGTCGACACGCTCCATAGACGCCAAGCCCTTCGGAATGTTATAGCCTGCTTTCGAGAAGTCCTTCAGTGGGTTGATGATGGAGTAGAGCATCACCATATAATAAATGAAGATAGGACCGGAGAGTGCCTGATAGTTCAACACCAACACACCACCAAACCACAATACGACGATAATGAGGATGGTGCCCAGAAATTCCGACATGGGGTGGGCAGACGATTGGCGGATGTTTACCCGCATGATGTCATCACGATAGGCGGAGTTGATTTTGTCGAAGCGGCGGTTCATCTTGCCCTCGGCACAAAAGGCCTTGACGATGCGCAGACCGCCCAAAGTCTCCTCTACCTGACTCATGGTGTCGCTCCACAGCGACTGCGCCTTCATGCTCTGTGCCTTCAGCTTACGTCCGACATAGCCCATAAACCATCCCATGACGGGGACGATGATAAGCGTAAACAGCGTCAGTTGCCACGAGATGAAGATAA
>JAEEGI010002763.1_pt1 | contig 42461 bp, 38 predicted proteins | sample 8958751 | NCBI WGS metagenome assembly JAEEGI01 (sample SAMN16246545, study PRJNA631951) | gut metagenome | biome: gut microbiome; feature: rumen; material: KS-attached | host: Bos | place: Iran: Karaj | collected 2018-10 | reverse complement strand
CCTGTTCTATCGCTCGTTGCGCCTGAGGCCGGTCCAGGTGGCGGGAACCCTGATGGCCGTGCTCGGTGTGGCGGCGGTCGTGCTCAACGGCCGTTTTGTGCTCCATCTGTCGCCCCTTGGCGACGCGCTGGCGTTGGGCGCCAACCTCTGCTGGGCAGTCTATTCGTTGCTGATGATTCCCGCCAACAAGCGCTACGATGCGGTGTTCATCACCCGCAAGGTGTTCTTCTACGGCCTGCTGTTCATGATTCCCTATTTCCTTCTCTTCCCCGAGACACCGGCGCTCAGCGTGCTCCGTCGCGGCGACATCCTGCTCAACCTGTTCTTCCTCGGCAGCATCGCCTCGATGGCCTGCTTCCTGGCTTGGACGTGGGTGATGCACAAGCTCGGCGCCATCGTGGCCACGAACTATGTCTACCTGAATCCGCTCGTAACGATTCTTTTCGCCTGGTGGATTCTCAGCGAGCAGATCACCGTCTGGTTCCTCGTGGGCACCGTCCTCATCCTCGTTGGAATGTATCTGGCCGACAAGCGGAAATAGCGTCCGTCCGGAGTTCCCTTTCTTTATTGGTAGTTGCAAACACATGGAAAAGTAAGATGAATATGAAAGCGAAAACAGTTTTTACGTCCCTTCTGCTCCTGTCGATGCTCTCATGGGGTACGGCTGCCTCCGCCCAGTCGCAGGACGTGAAGCCCGCCAGTCAGGGCAGTTTCATCAGTAAGCTGAATGCCATGCTCAGTCAGATGACCGACGAGCAGAAAGCCTTTGCGCGGGCCAGCTGGCTGGTGACTCCCACCGAATACACGAGCACGAACAGCCATCCCTCCGCCTTCATGATTTCGCCAAACCCTGCCCCCGACACCCAGCAGACCTTCGAGTGCGCGGGCTGCTCCAGCGCCTATCTGCTCCGCTTCTACGGAGCCGATGCCGACGGCGTGAAGCTGTTCCATCAGCCCACCTTCCCCTGTAAGCACGACGAGGGCGCCTATCCCCGCTGCTTCAAGGCTCTTTTCGAGGAGCAATACGCGGGCTACACCACCGACTATTTCACCGGAACGACCGACGACCTGAAAGATGCCGTCAGTCAGGGCATTCCCGCCATCGTGCTGCTCTTCAGTCCCCGCGGCCTGCATTATGTGCCGGTGGTCGGCTACGACGAGACGCATTTCTACATCCAGGATTCGGTCGAGGATTACCGGAATGCTCCCGGCAACAAAGACTACAACAGGGTGGTGGACATCCCCACCTTCGACAAGCTGTGGAACATTCCCCTGGAGAGCTGCCAGCGCCTTTTCGTGATTGTCAAAAGAGCCCCCTCCGGCTCCCCCGAATAGGAGCCCCCTCCTTCGAAGGAGGGGAGTTCAGAGCTGCTTGAGACCCACTTTATTATGCATTATGCATTAATCATTATGCATTAAAAGAATCTATGAAATCTGTGTAAATCTGTGGGCAAACCTTGAACCTTGAACCTTGAACCTTTCACCTTTCTCCTGCGGCTCCGCCGCTCTGTGTCGGGGGGGCAACAAAAAAGCCCCCGTAGGGGCTGATAGTTACGAATCTCTTTGTCTAAAGAAAACACCTGTCTGAGGAGACGGGCGTTTACTTCACGGGTATTTTGTCGATGCGGCGCTGGTGGCGTCCACCCTCGAAGTCGGTGGCAAAATACTCGTCCATGATGGCGCGTGCGGTCTCCTCGCTGATGAAGCGGCCAGGCATGACGAGCACGTTGGCATCGTTGTGCTGGCGGATGAGGTGGGCAATCTCGGGAATCCACGCCAGACCGGCACGGATAGACTGATGCTTGTTGAGCGTCATGCTGATGCCCTCGCCCGAACCGCAGACGGCGATACCTGGGAACACCTCGCCCTTCTCGATGCCTTCGGCCAGAGCGTGTCCGAAGTCGCTATAGTCGCAGGAGTCCTCGGTGTAGGTGCCGTAGTCGTGGTAAGCAAGTCCCTTCTCGTCGAGATACTTCTTAACGAATTGCTTTAAGGCAAAGCCGGCGTGGTCGCTGGCGAGGCCAACAATGCCCACCCCCTTCCCCTCCCCAAGGGAGGGGTGATTGGTTACCTTATTTTCTTTGTTGTTCATGTTGATTTTTTTGTTATTTTTCTAAGACGCTATCAATATCTGAAGAGCAAATTCCTGAAGGAGCTCATATGCTGTCTGATATTTGTGTCTCATGACGGTTAAAGAAACAAACAAAACTTACCCTCCCCAATGGAAGTGAGTTTGGTTACCTTGTTCTCTTTGTTGTTCATACGATTTCTTTTGAAATCTTTTCCAAGACACTATCAATATCTCCTATAACCTCATCGTTGGTGAACCTTAGTACCCGAAAGCCCAGGCTCATGAGTTCTTCCGAACGTTCTTCGTCTCTTTGTGGCTGTTCTCCCTCAAGGTGGTATCCGCCATCAATCTCTATGATGAGTTGTTTAGAGAGGCAGACGAAATCGGGGATATAATCCAGGATGACGTGCTGTCGTCTGAAATGCTCGCCCATTCTTCCGCCTTTCAGGTATTGCCATAGAATCGTTTCCGCTTGGGTGGGATGATTTCTATTTTGAAGAGCAAATTCCTGAAGGAGCTCATAGTTAGAAGCTGCAGTCTGATATTTGTGTCTCATGACGGTTTGCGAAACAAATGAAACTCATAGTTAGAAGCTGCAGTCTGATATTTGTGTCTCATGACGGTTAGCGAAACAAACAAAACTTACCCTCCCTAATGGAAGTGAGTTTGGTTACCTTGTTCTCTTTGTTGTTCCTATGATATTTCTGTCTCTTGCCGATTAGCGAAACAAACAAACTCCCCCTCCCTTGGGGAGGGGGATGGGGGGTAGGCTTACAGCAGTTTCTTTACTTGTTCGTAAACATTCTGTCCGTTGTAGCCGAGTTTCTCGTCGAGCACCTTGTAAGGAGCTGAGAAGCCGAAGCTCTGCAGGCCCCATACGCAACCGTCGGCGCCTACAAGACCCTCGAGGGTGACGGGCAGACCGGCAGTCATACCGAACTTCTTCTTTCCTGCGGGCAGCACGCTCTGCTGATACTCGACGGGCTGGTTGCGGAAGAGTCCCTCGGAGGGAACGCTGACGATGCGAACCTTCACGCCGTCCTCGCGGAGCAGCTTGGCGCCGGCCTCGAGTGTGGAAACCTCGGAGCCGCTGGCCAGGAGGATCACGTCGTAGTCTTCGTCGGAGCCGGCTACGACATAGGCACCCTTAGTGGCCTGGTTGTAGTCGTTGCCCTCGGGCAGCATGTCGATGTTCTGACGAGAGAAGATGAGGGCTGTCGGCGTGTCGGTGTTCTCCATAGCCATGCGCCAGCAGACGGTTGTCTCCTCGGCGTCGGCGGGACGAACAACGAGCATGGAGTTGCGGCCGTGGTGGTTCTTCAGTTTCTCCATCAGGCGGATCTGTGCCTCCTGCTCAACAGGCTCGTGGGTAGGACCGTCCTCGCCAACACGGAAAGCGTCGTGCGTCCAGATGAACTTCACGGGCAGCTCCATGAGGGCAGCCATACGGACAGCGGGTTTCATGTAGTCGGAGAACACGAAGAAGGTACCGCATGCGGGAATGACACCACCGTGGAGGGCCATACCGATGCAGCAGCAAGCCATTGTGAGCTCGGCCACACCTGCCTGGAAGAATGCGCCGGAGAAGTCGCCGCGCACGAGGCTGTGGGTCTTCTTGAGGAATCCGTCGGTCTTGTCGGAGTTGGAGAGGTCGGCGGATGCGCAAATCATGTTGGGAACCTGCTCGGCGAGCACGCTGAGAACGGTAGCGCTGGCGCCACGTGTGGCGGCACCGGCTTTCTGCTGAACCTTGCTCCAGTCGATAACGGGAGCCTTGCCGCTGAACCAGTCGGCGAGCTGCTGGGCCTTCTCGGGATTCTCCTTTGCCCATGCCTCCTTGGCTGCATAGCGCTCGGCAACAATCTTCTTCAGCTCCTCGGCGCGCTTGGCATAGAGCTCTTTCACCTCTGGGAAGATCTGGAACGGATTCTCAGGATCGGCACCCAGGTTCTTCATGGTCTGAACAAAGTTGTCGCCACCAAGGGGAGCTCCGTGGGTAGCGCAGTCGGACTCGTAGCTGGAGCCGTCGGCTTTGCGGGCACCCTTACCCATGACGCAATGGCCGATGATCAGGCTGGGGCGCTCTTTCTCGGCCTGAGCCTTGCGGATGGCCTCGCGAATCTGCTCGACATCGTTACCGTCGATTTTCTGGACGTACCATCCCCAAGCCTCGTACTTCTTGGCGGTATCCTCGGAGGTGACCACCTCGGTGCGTGTGGAGAGCTGGATGTCGTTGGCGTCGTAGAACATGATGAGGTTGTCGAGTCCCAGATTACCGGCAATACGGCCTGCGCCCTGAGAGATCTCCTCCTGTACGCCGCCATCGGAGATGTAGGCGTAGATGGTCTGGTTCATGACGTCGCCCAGGCGAGCCTTCAGGAACTTGGCTGCGATGGCGGCACCCACGGCGAAGGTGTGGCCCTGTCCGAGCGGTCCGCTGGTGTTCTCGATACCACGGGCAATCTCGCGCTCGGGGTGACCGGGAGTTACAGAGCCCCACTGGCGCAGATTGCGCAGGTCCTCGAGCTCGTATTTGCCGATGAGGCAGAGCTGGCTGTAGAGCATGGGAGCCATATGACCAGGATCAAGGAAGAAACGGTCGCGGCCTTCCCACGCGGGGTTCTCGGGGTCGTAGACGAGGAACTCACTATAGAGCGTGTTGATGAAATCAGCACCACCCATGGCTCCGCCCGGATGTCCGGACTTAGCCTTCTCAACCATAGCAGCTGCGAGAATACGGATATTGTCGGCTGCCTTGTTCATGACTTGAATGTTATTCATAGAAATGCTTTATTTTATGTTTAATACAATAATCGATTTAGCAGGCACCTTCACGGTCAGCTTGCCCTTCTTCACCTTTGCGCCCTTGAACTCAACAGGCTGCACCTTGTCGGGGTTCTCGAAGTCGTTGAAGTCGGCAACGTTCTTGCTGGTCAGCATGCGGCCGCTGACATCCTTAATCTTCGCGTTGTCGAAATTCACCTCAATCTCCTTGGCTTTGTCGAGGCTGACGTTGGTGAGCGAGAGAATATAGCTTCCATCGGCCTTCTGGGCGGCAGAGGCGCTGATGAGCGGGAGCGTGCGGAATCCGTCTTCCTTGCTCTCGTCGATGGCGTCGTTCATACCGTGACGCACTTTCATGGTCTCACAGTTGAGGTCGAGTGGGAGATAGGTTGCCTCCTGGAATCCCTTGTACATCTCGAAGACGTGATAGGTCGGGGTGAGCACCATGTGGCCCGTGCCTTTCTGGTCGGTGAGAATCATCGACTGGAGCACATTGACCACCTGTGCGATGTTGCACATACGCACGCGGTCGGTGTGGCGGTGGAAGACATTCAGCGAGAGGGCAGCCACCATAGCGTCGCGCAGGGCGTTCTGCTGGTAGAGATGGCCGGGGATGGTTCCGGGCTCCTCGTCCCACCATGTTCCCCACTCGTCGACGAGCAGGCCGATTTGCTTCTTCGGGTCTTTCTCGTCCATGATGGTCTTATGCTTCTTGATGACGTCCTCAATCTCGAGGCACTTGCCAAGTGTCCAGTAGTACTGGTCGTTGTCGAAGTTAGTGGCAGAGCCCTTCGAGCCGTTCCAGCCGGAAACGGTGTAATAATGCAGCGACAGTCCGTTCATCTGGTGACCAACGTTGTTCATGAGGACCTTCGTCCAGTTATAGTCGTAGTCGCTGGCTCCCGATGCTATTTTGTAAAGACGGTTGCCGTCGTAATTGCGGCAGTAAGTCTGATAGCGGCGGTAGAGGTCGGAATAATACTCCGGGCGCATGTTTCCACCGCAGCCCCACGACTCGTTGCCCACGCCGAGGAACTTTACCTTCCAGGGCTTCTCGCGGCCGTTCTCCTTGCGCAGTTTTGCCATAGGAGTACCTTCCTCGCTGGTCATGTACTCCACCCATTTGGCCAGCTCCTCAACGCTTCCGCTGCCCACGTTACCGCTGATGTAAGGCTCGCAGCCAAGCATCTCGCAGAGGTTCAGGAACTCGTGCGTTCCAAACGAGTTGTCCTCGATTGTTCCGCCCCAGTTGTTGTTCTTCATCGACGGGCGCTTGCTCTTCGGGCCGATACCGTCCATCCAGTGGTACTCATCGGCAAAGCATCCGCCCGGCCAGCGAAGTACGGGAATCTGAAGGGCCTTGAGGGCGTTGAACACATCGGTACGGTAACCATTGGTGTTGGGAATGGGAGAGTTCTCTCCGACCCACAGGCCACCGTAGATACACGAACCCAGATGCTCGGCAAACTGTCCGTAGATCTCTTTGTGAATCTTCTCCTTGCCCTGACCGTTATGAATACTTACGGTTGCATCCTGAGCCTGCATCGCCAGAGCGGCTGAAGCGAGGATGACAGCTGATAAAAGTTTTTTCATGTTGTTGTTGAATAATGATGTATTATAAGACTTGACGTTTATAATAATACGTATTAAAGAGAATATTCCCCCCTGCAAGGAGGGAATAACTCTTTCTTCCATGGGCTATTTCTTGCACTCGACAGCAGCCTGCTCAATGCCAAGTCCCTTCTGGTAATTCTCGATGTACTTGTTGAATCCGGCTACATCGTCGGCATTCGGCGCAATCTCAACACCGGTATTGCCTGCGAAGACCACTTCCTCGAGATAGTCGGCCAGAGAGAGCTTATCAGGATTGTTGACCACGTAGCTGGCAAGCAGGGCGATACCCCATGCGCCACCCTCTCCGGCAGTCTCCATTACGGAGATAGGAGAGTTGATGGCGGCAGCAAGAATGCGCTGGCCTACACCCTTCGTCTTAAACAATCCGCCGTGGCCCGTGATGCGGTCAACCTTGATCTTCTCGTCGTTGAACAGGATGTCGTTTCCAATCTTCAACACGGCTACCGAACCATAAAGGTGGGCGCGCATGAAATTGGCAAGGCTGAACTTGTCGTTAGCAGAGCGTACAAAGAGGGGACGGCCTTCGGCCAAGCCTGTGACAGGCTCGCCGGAAATGTAGTTGTAGGAAATCAGTCCGCCACAGTCGGCATCTCCGTTCAGGGCATTATTGTACAGCTTGCCGAACACCTCGTTCATGTCGACAGGTACACCCAGCAGCTGCTGATACTCCTTGAAGAGGTTTACCCATGCGTTCAGGTCGCTGGTACAGTTGTTGCAATGTACCATAGCCACGAGAGAACCGTCGGGGGTGGTCACCATGTCAATCATCTCGTAAGGCTGCGACAGCTCTTTCTCCAGGACAATCATCGAGAAGGATGAGGTGCCGGCGCTCACGTTACCTGTGCGCTGCTTCACGGCATTGGTGGCTACCATTCCTGTGCCTGCGTCGCCTTCGGGAGGACAAACGGGAATGCCTGCCTTCAGGTGGCCTGACACATCGAGGCGCTTGGCACCCTCGGGAGTGAGGAAACCGGCGTTCTCGCCAGCATTAAGAGACTTGGGCAGAATGTCGAGCAGTTTCCACGAGAAGCCCTTCGGGGCGATGAGCTCGTCGAACTTCTTCACCATTGTGGCATCGTAGGTCTTGGTGTTCGGGTCAACGGGAATCATACCAGATGCGTCGCCCACACCCAGGACAAACTGGCCAGTCACCTGCCAATGTACGTAGCCGGCGAGCGTGGTCAGATACTTGATGCTGCTGACGTGCTCCTCGTTGTCGAGGATAGCCTCGTAGAGATGGCTGATGCTCCAGCGGAGAGGGATGTTGTAGTTGAAGAGCTTGGAGAGCTCGGCAGCTGCCTTGCCGGTGTTGGTGTTACGCCAGGTGCGGAAAGGCACGAGAATCTCCTGACGGTCGTTGAAGGCCATGTAGCCGTGCATCATGGCAGAGAAGCCGATGGCGGCAAGAACCTCAATCTCACAGTCGTATTGTTTCAGGACGTCCTTGCGGAGCTCGGCGTAGCAGTCTTGCAGACCATACCAGATAGCCTCTGTAGAGTAGGTCCACAGGCCGTCTACCAACTGGTTTTCCCACTCGTGAGAACCCTGAGCTATAGGCTTGTTCTCCTCGTCGATGAGAACAGCCTTGATGCGGGTAGAGCCAAACTCGATACCGAGAATGGCTTTACCTGCTTCAATAGTTTGTTTTGCATTCATAAGAGTCTGATTTACGTCTTATTACATCAAAGACTTGTTGAGCATGAAGTAAATCTCGTTGTTGCGGAGCTGCTGCTTGAACTCGTATGTCTTGGTTTCCTTGTTAATCTTGACATACTCGATGCCGAGCATCTCTGCGAAGTCTTCCCAATACTCCTCGGTGATGTCGTAAGAGAAAGCACTATGGTGTGTGCCGCCAGCGAGAATCCATGCGCCTGCACCAATCTCGAATGTTGGCTGTGGAACCCAAAGAGCAGAGGCAACAGGAAGGTTAGGCATGGGCTTCGGCTCGATGCACTCAACTTCCTGTGAGATGAGACGGAAGCGGTTGCCGAGGTCAACAACGGTTGCCTTGATACCGCGGCCGGTCTTAGATGTGAATACGAGACGGGCTGTCTGCTGCTTGCGAATACCGATGCCGAGGAAGTGAACCTCGAGTTTCGGTTTGTCAACAGCAATGAGAGGACAAACCTCGAGCATGTGGCTCTGCAGGCAAGACGAACGGTCGCCAGCGAAATTGAGCGTGTAGTCCTCAAGGAAAGAGCAACCTGTAGGCATACCCTGCTGGATAACCCAGAGCGAACGGTAGAGACAAGCTGTCTTCCAGTCACCTTCAGCACCGAAACCGATACCTTCAGCCATCAGACGCTGTGAGGCAAGACCAGGAATCTGGTCGAAACCAACGAAGTTAGGATCGTTGATGTCTGCATCGCCAAGGTCGTCGAAGTTGGTTGTGAATGCGGTAGCACCTTCGTCTTCCAGCACGCGGCGCAGGGCAATCTCAGCCTTTGCAGAGTTCTTAACCTTCTCCCAATAAACTTCCTCACCACTCTCGTCAATCTTGATGGTATAGAGTTTCTTGTATTCCTCAACCAGCTCCTCAACTTCTGCATCGGTAACCTTCTTGAAGTACTCCATCAAAGAACTAACTGGATAGTAGTCAACATGATAACCCAGACGCTGCTCGAACTCAACACGGTCGCCATCAGTAACGGCAACGTTGTTCATGTTCATACCGAACATCAGGCAGCGAACCTTTCTTGCATCAGCAACACCAACAGCAACGCGTGCCCAAACGGCAATCTTCTTCTGAGCCTCTTCGGTCTTCCAGTAACCGCAAACCACCTTGCGCGGAACACGCATGCGAGAGCAGATATGACCGAACTCGATGTCGCCATGAGCACTCTGGTTGAGGTTCATGAAGTCCATATCCATTGTCTCCCAGGGAATCTCTGCATTATACTGTGTGTGGAAATGGAGCATAGGCTTCTGCAGAGCCTGCAAGCCCTTAATCCACATCTTGGCAGGTGAGAAGGTGTGCATCCAAGTGATGATACCAACACACTTGTCGTCGTTGTTGGCAGCTCTCATCACGTCCTCTACTTCCTTCGAGCTGTTGGCTGTGCCTTTGTATATGACCTTGACGGGGATGATGCCGCTGTTGTTCAGTCCCTCAACCATCTCTTTGGAATGAGCGTCAACCTTAACTACTGCATCTCCTCCGTAGAGCAGTTGTGCACCAGTTACCCACCAAATCTCGAAATTATCAAATGCTTTAATCATAGTTGTTTTGTTTTTAGTTATTTGTTTTGTTTGTTTTGTTTTTTAGTGCTTTTGTCCCTTCTGGCCGTAGTAGGCGTTGGGGCCGTGCTTGCGGTTGTAGTGTTTCTCCACGAGCAAGGGGTTCATGGTCGTATTGGGGTTAACGGCAAACGACACGAAGGCCATCTTGGCGCATTGCTCCATCACCTTGGCGTTGTAGACGGCGTTGTCGGGTGATGTTCCCCACGAGAACGGTCCATGGTTCTTTACCAGCACGGCAGGCGTGTGGTCGGGATTGATCTTGCGGATGTTCAGAATCTCATCCACAATCACGTTGCCCGTCTCCAGCTCATACTGTCCTTCCACTTCCTCCTTTGTCATATCGCGCGTGCAGGGAATGTCCTTGTAGAAGTAGTCGGCATGTGTAGTTCCGATGTTGGGAATATCGCGTCCTGCCTGTGCGAAGGCGGTGGCATAAGTGGAGTGGGTGTGAACGACACCCTGGATATTTGGGAAGGCCTTGTATAATACAAGGTGTGTCGGCGTGTCGCTCGAGGGGTTGAGGTTGCCTTCGACCACTTTTCCTGTTTCCAGGTCGACAACAACCATATCCTCAGCCTTCATGCTGTCGTAATCGACTCCAGAGGGCTTGATGACCACGAGTCCCTTCTCACGGTCGATACCTGATACGTTTCCCCATGTGAAAATCACCAATCCCTGCTTAACCAGGTCAAGGTTGGCTTTGAATACTTTCTGTTTGAGTTCCTCTAACATAAATATAATGATTACTTATAGGTTTATAACTTGAACGAAGACTCTTCCTGATACATGCGCTTGTTGAAGCGGTAGAGGTATGCACCTCTTTTCGACATTGTCTTGTCAATAAGGTCGGTTTTCTCGATGAAGTCCATCTGCTTGATGCGCTTCCGGAAGTTGCGCTTGTCGATATCCCCACCGAGAATGGCCTCATAGACGTGTTGTAGCTGAGTAAGCGTGAAGAGCGAAGGCAGCAGGTTGAAACTCAATGGCTCGGTACCGATACGCCGGCGGAGCAGCGAGATGGCCTTCTTCACCATGATGTTATGGTCGGAGTACAGCTGGGGCAGGTCGTCAATGGGAACCCACTGGGCACCGTATTCCGCCATCAGCTTCTCGTCGTAGTCCTTCACGTTAATCAGAGCGCAATAGGCGACTGAGATGACTCTCTCGCCTGGGTCACGGTCGATGTCGCCGAATGCCCCCACTTGCTTCATGTAGAGTCGTCTCAGTCCTGTCAGGTTGTGGAGCACTCGGTTAGCTGCGTCCTGAAGGCTCTCGTCGGACTGGACGAATCCGCCGTAGAGCGACCATTCGCCGCGTCCGGGGTCCATCTGACGTCGTCCTATCAGGAGTTTCAGCTTGTCGTTGTCGAATCCGAAGATAATGCAATCGACGGAAACCCATACTTTTGAGTGCTCACCGTAAAATCCAGTCATAACTAATAATAGTTGTGAGAATTAGATTGCTCGTTTACCAGAAATAAATATAGAAGGCAACGGTAATGCCCAGGATGATGATTGAGTTGATGACATCCCACTTGTTCCAGCTGGCGCGTGTGGCAGCAATCTGCTCAGGTGTAGAGGTACCGAATACAAGTCCCTGAATCTTCTTCTCGTCGGGAGCCTTTGTGCAAAGACTGACGAGAATCACGACGATGCAGCATACGACGAGCATCACACCGCAGAAGAACAGCCAGTTGAAATCGTAGAAAATGGCCTTGAACCAACTGTCGGCTGCATCAGGAGTGTTGCTGTAGTACACCTTGGCGCCCAGACGGGTCAGACCGATGATGATACCTGAGAGCAGACCCCACATGCCTCCCTTGGCAGAGGCGCGCTTCCAGGTGATACCCAGCAGGAAGGCGGCGGCAATACCAGGAGCCAAAACCGACTGAACGTCCTGCAGATAGTTGTAGAGCACGTTACCTACAGAGCGCATGATAGGAATCCACAGAATACCGAGAATCACAATAACGACGGTAGCTGTCTGGCCGATGCGTACGAGGCTCTTCTCAGAGGTCTCGGGCTTCAGACGCTTCCAGAAGTCGATGGTGAACAGCATAGCAGAAGAGTTGAACAGAGAAGCCAGCGATGACATCAGGGCTGCAAGAATACCGCAGACCACAAGACCTTTCACACCTGCAGGCAGAATCTTGGCCACGAGGGTGGGGAAGGCTGCGTCGGCATTGGGAGTACCGTCGGCAAGCAGGGGCAGGAAGCCACCGTCGCCGGCATACTTCTGATGAAGGGCGAAGGCAATCATACCAGGAATCAGGAAGAGGAACACGGGCAACAACTTCAGATAGGCTCCGAAGATGGTACCGCGACGGCTCTCCTTCTCGTTCTTACCCGAGAGAACACGCTGGACGATATACTGGTCGGTACACCAGTACCAGAAACCGATAACAGCCGAACCGATCAGGGCACCAAGCCAAGGATACTGCGGGTCGCTGTTCGAACGCATCAGGTGAATCATAGTGCCGGTGGCACCCTCGTAGTTGGGCTTCACGTCGCAGAGCTGAAGCATCTGGTCCCAGCTGCCCAGGGCTTTCATTCCCAGCACCAGGATAATCAGCGAGCCGAGGAGCAGGATTGGAGTTTGAAGCACAGAGGTGTAGAGCACGCTCTTCATACCTCCGAAGATAGTGTATATAGCGGTGATGAGCACAAGACCGATAGCGGCAATCCAGAAGAAGTCGATACCCCAGAGCTCCTTAATACCGAATACCTGCTGGAACACAAGTCCGCCGGCATAGACGGTAACGGCCACCTTCGTCAGCACATAGCTGATCAGCGAGATGACGCTGAGGATGGTGCGGCTCTGTGTGTTGTAGCGGCGCTCCAGGAACTCAGGCATCGTATATACCATACTGCGTGTGTAGAACGGTACGAATACCCATCCGAGAATCAGAATCATCCATCCCTGAATCTCCCAGTGAGCCATTGCCATACCTGACGAGGCACCTGCTCCAGCGAGGCCGATCAGGTGCTCGCTACCGATATTCGACGCGAAGATAGAAGCACCGATGGCAATCCACGTCGCATCCTTGCCACCAAGAAAATAGTCTGCTGAGTTGTCGTTCTTCTGACTGACCACCCAAAGTACAATGCCGATTAGTGCACAACAGAACACACCAATGACAATCCAATCTAATAATGCCATAATTGTTTTAGTCCCTCCTCATTTCCTATTTGTTATCGTAGGAAGACCAATAGGGGGCATGGGTCTAAGGTTATTAATTCGTGATTTGTTTTATTTATTTAATTGAGAATTTGTAGGCTGCGCGGCTGTAATACTTCTCACCCGGCTTCAGAGTAGGCTGTACCCAGTCTTTCTTGTTGGGGCTGTCGGGATACTTCTGACTTTCCAGACAGACGCTCACGTGCTGTGGATACGGGCCGTGCTTGTGCTGGATGTTCAGCTCGTTGCCGATACCCTGGAAGTTGCCGCTGTACACCTGTACGCCTGGTTCGTTGGTAAACATCTCCATCAGGATGCCCGTCTTCGGAGAGTAGAGGCTGGCGCATACCTGTGTGTCGTCGCCCTTGCCGTCCTTATAGGTGTTCAGACACCAGTTGTGGTCAAAACCGCCGGCATTCTGAATCTGGTCGTAAGTAGACTTGATGCTGTCGCCGATGGCACGTGGAGTACGGAAGTCCATAGGTGTACCCTCTACCGGTCTGATCTCGCCCGTTGGAATATAGAGCTTGTCGGAGGGAGTGAAGTTGTCGGCATTTACATAGAGCACCATATCGTAACCTGGCTGTGTGAAGTCACCATTCAGGTTGTAGTAGTTGTGGTTGGTCTGGTTGATGATCGTCTCCTTGTCGGTCTCAGCCTCCCAGGTAATGTCGAGCATGTTGTCGTCGGTAACCTTATAGGTGGTCACAGCTGTGATAGTTCCGGGGAATCCGTTCTCGCCGTCTTCGGCAACGATGGTCAGCTTCAATGTCCGCTCGTCAATCTGCTCGGCGTCATACACTTTGTGCATCCAGCCTGTCGTGCCACCACCATGCAGGCAGTTGGGGCCGTCGTTCTGTTTCAGCTGATACTCCTGGCCGTTCAGCGTGAACTTGCCGTTCTTGATGCGGTTGGCATAGCGGCCTACACTTGAGCCGTAGTCAGTAGGAGAGTTCAGCGTATCGGCATACTGGGCGATGTTGTCAAAGCCTAATACGACATCGGTTGGCTTGCCATCCTTGTCGGGGACAACCAGGCTCACCACGCGAGCGCCGTAGTTCGTGATGCAGACCTCCATCCCGTTCTGGTTCTTCAAGGTAAACAACTGTACCTTCTTCTCCTGGAGGACGGTGTCAAATTTAGCAGGGTTAAGACCTGAAACCGTCAGGTTTCCTTCATTGCCTTTCGTGCAGGCGCAGAGCAGAACGGCTGCCATTCCAGCTCCGAGAATAATGCTTTTTAAGCTTTTCATGATGATAATAAATTGTGTAGAATAGATTTTGTGTGTAAAATTACAATTATTTTTCCAAAGTTGTATCACTTGCACTCATCTTTTTTTGCATAAAAGTGTAAATATAACACTTTTTAATATACTTTACCGATGTTACCTACACAAATACAGCTTTTTAGAGCCTTTTGCCTTGAAGCCAAACGCTTAAAGCATCCGCAGAAGAGTAACCCCAAAATGCTTAGCATAACGTAGTTACAGCTAAGGCGGGGCTACTGCTCGCGTACGAAGTCTTATTCTCAGAAGGAAAGAGTTCGCCGTTTCCAGTACGAGTCAACGAACTTGGTAAAAGAGACAACTAAATTGGAAAGAAGTAGTTCTTCCGCGCTCGCCGGAAGCATTCCTATAATCGCAGAAGAGCCTTCTGTAAATGCAGAAGAGCCTTCAATCTTCGCAGAAGAGCCCTCTGTAAACGCAGAGTAATACTATATATAATTTAAATAGGTATTAGGAGTCGCCCAAAAACAACCTGAAGCGCCAATGTGCATATAACACGTAACTCTTAACTTCTGACTCCTAACTTCTAATTTAAAACTTCTAACTCCTAACTTCTAATTTCTAACTCCTATCACCAAACTCCTGTCTTCTAACTCTTTAACTCTTGCTTTCCCGTTGGCGTACGGCCTCGAAAAGAAGGATGGCGGCAGACACGGAGACATTGAGCGAGTCGAGTTGCCCGAGCATGGGGATGCGGATGTGGGCGGTTGCGGCCTCTCGCCATTGGTTGGTCAGGCCTGTCGACTCGGTTCCCATGACGATGGCTGTGGGGCGGCACATGTTGGTATCATAATAGAGACTGGAGTCTTGAAGCTGTGCGGTAAGTATCTGAATGTTATGGGATTGAAGGAATTCGATACAGTCTTTTGATGAGCATGCTACACATGGCACGGTGAAGATGGCTCCGATGCTGGAACGGATGAGGTTGGGGTTGTAGAGGTCGGTCTTCGGGTCGCAGATGATGACGGCATCGGCCTTGGCGGCGTCAGCTGAGCGCAATACTGCTCCTAGGTTGCCGGGCTTCTCTACGCTCTCGAGCACGATGATGAGCGGTTGGGGAGAGAGACTCAAATCGTCGAGAGTGAGCATGCGCGTTGAGACCTCGGCAACAATGCCCTCGGTGCTGTCGCGGTAGGCAATCTTCTCGTATACCTGGTTGGATACCTCGAAGATCTTTGTCTGTGATGGCAGGCGGCTGAGCAGCTCATTGGCACCCACAGCGTCTATGCCGGGGAGGGTAGGACAATAGAACACGCTGTCAGCCTTGAATCCTGCGTCCAGGCAGTGGGCCAGCTCACGCTGTCCCTCAACGACAAACAGTCCTTCCTTGCGTCTTTCTGCTGATTTCTGCTGAAGGAGGATGAGCCGCTTGATTTTCGGGTTCTGGGCACTCGTGATGATATTGTCGGATGTGGTCATGATAGTATTGATATGTGTGTCTGCTGGCGCAGAGTTGGATGGTGTGATTTGAAGAGAAGACCTGCCATCAGTTTTCATGCTGATGACAGGTCTTGTTAAGAATGGGGTGAATTGGTCTTTAGCAAAGCTTGCGCGAGCCGTCGCTGATGATTACATCATAGACTTTCGGCTGGCGGTTGAACTTCTCGATGTACTTCTTCGTGGCAGTCTTGATGAACGAGTCGTAGAGCTCGTCTTTCACAAGGTTGATGGTGCAGCCTCCGAAGCCACCGCCCATGATACGGCTGCCTGTAACTCCGCACTCCTTGGCCACGTCGTTGAGGAAGTCGAGCTCTTCGCAGCTTACCTCATACTCCTTGGAGAGGCCGTAGTGGGTCTCGTACATCTTCTTTCCGACAGTCTCGTAGTCACCGGCAACAAGAGCATCGCAGACGGCCAGCACACGGTCTTTCTCGCCGAGCACGAAGTGGGCGCGGGTGTAGTCTTCCTCACCAACCTCGGCACGTACTTCCTCGAGCTGCTCCCACGTACAATCGCGCAGAGTCTCGAACTTGCCCTCGGGGTGCTTGGCGGCGATAGCCTTCACCACGTTCTCGCAAGAGTTGCGGCGGTCGTTGTAGGGCGAGCCTGCCAGCTCGTGCTTCACGCATGAGTTGATGAGAACGAGCTTGTAGCCCTTCGGGTCGAAGGGGAAATACTCAAACTCGCGTGAGCGGCAGTCGAGGCGCATGAGCTTGCCTGCCTGTCCGAAGACGCTGGCGAACTGGTCCATGATGCCGCAGTTCACACCGCAGTAGTTGTGCTCGGTAGCCTGTCCGGCAAGCACGATATCCCATTTGCTCACTTTATTGTCGCCGAAGAGGTCGTTCAGACCGCAAGCGAAGCAGCTCTCCATAGCTGCTGACGAGGACATGCCTGCTCCGAGGGGTACGTCGCCAGCAAAGGCAATGTTGAAACCTTTCACAGGAACGCCCAGCTTCTGCATCTCCTTGGAGATTCCGTAGATGTAACGTGCCCATGAGGTGCGGGGACCATTAGGGTCGTTCAGGTGGAAATCAACACGGTCCTTCAGGTCGATGGCGTAGGCCATGATGGTGTCCTCAGTACCGTTGACGCGCATCTCTGCCACGATGCCTTTGTCGACTGCTCCGGGGAATACGAAACCGCCGTTGTAGTCGGTGTGCTCACCGATGAGGTTAATACGTCCTGGCGATGCATAGATACTGCCTGTCTTACCGTCGAAATGCTTGATGAAACGACTTCTTACTTCTTCAATTGCTATCATAATTCTTGGTTTTTTTAAGGAATGATATTTATATTGTTCGATAGATTAGTCAACCTTGATGTCAGTATTGACGTTCTTGCAGCCGATAAGGGCGTAGAACAGAATGTATGCCAGCATGGCAATGACCAGCCAGTAGCTCATGATCGGACCTGCTGACTTGGCAATGGCCTCCTGGATGAGCGGCATGATACCACCACCGACAACCATGGTCATGAAGATACCGGATGCAGCCTCGGTGTATTTGCCAAGACCCTCGACGGAGAGGTTGAAGATGCCGCCCCACATTACTGACGTGCAGAGACCGCAGGCAGCGATGAAGATGGCCTTCATGGGAACATCATGTCCGCTGACGCTGAAGCTGATACTCTCGGGCAGGAAAATGGCTATGAGCAGCAAAATGATGGCAACGGTGGAGACAACAGTCATCTGTACCTTCGTGGAGATTTTTCCTGAGATGGCACTCGAGCTGGCACGTCCGACAAGCATCATAAGCCAGTAGGCAGCGGCAAGCGTACCTCCGACAGCGGCCGAACCCTCGAAGCCCAGGTTCACGATGTAGAAGTTGAGCTGCATGGGGATACCAATCTCGATACCTACATAGAAGAAAATGGCGATAACGCCCAGAAGGGTGTGGCGGAAGGCCAGCGGGCTGTGCTCGTACTTAGGCTGCTCCTTGCCCAGTGTGGGTTCTGGTATGGCCACACGGCTGATGATGATGAACGAGATGGCGAAGACGGCCATACCGATGAACAGCAGCGGCGACACGTCGCTCATGTTAGTGTCTTTGGTTACCGTTCCAACAAGGATACCAGCGAGCAGAGGAGTCAGGGTAGCGGTAAGAGAGTTCAAGGTTCCGCCGATCTGAATCAGCTGGTTTCCCTTGTTGCCACCGCCTCCGAGAAGGTTCAGCATAGGATTGACGACGGTATTGAGCATGCAGACGCAGAAACCGCAGATGAATGCTCCCAGCAGGTAGATAATCAGATTGAGCGCTACGGGAATGTTGTCGTAGGTGAACACTTTGGTGCCAGCTCCGCAGATGCTGCTCAGATATTGTAAGGCCAGACCGATGATACCCACGATGAGAGCTGTGAGGGCGGTCTTTTTATATCCGTACTTGATTAACATTTTACCGGCAGGTATACCCATGAAGAGGTATGCGGCAAAGTTCATGAGATTACCCCACGCTTTGGCAAAAGGATACTCAAAGCCCCAGATGTTGCCAAACGGTGCTCCCATGTTAGTAACGAAGCTGATCATCGCAAAGATGAAACACATCGTAATGATAGCTATCAGTTTTGTGTTTTTTGTATTGCTCATTTTATTGTTATAATTAATGATTAAACTGTTGCATATTGTGTGTTGTCCGCAAACTTGTTGTCCGCAAGCTTGATGACTGTAAATTTGTTTTCCACAAACAGTCTGGATTTATTTCACTCCGAAGCGGTAAACGGTCTTCTGCTTGTACCGGTGATGCGGGCGAAGCACTACGCTGGGGAAATAAGGACGGTTGGGAGTGTCGGGGAAGTGCTGGCACTCGAAGCAAATAGCCGAGCGTCGTCCGAAAGTTGCACCGCCGCCACCTTTATATCCGTCTGCCCAGTTGTCAGAATATACCTGTACACCTGGCTCTGTGGTGTACACCTCCATAGTGCGTCCGCTGTGTGGCTCCTCAATGCGTGCGGCAAAACTCAACTCGCCTTCCTCACGCTTGTTGAGCACGAAGCAATGGTCGTAGCCGGCACCGTTCTTAATCTGCTCGTCGTCAGCGTCAATATCCTGTCCGACAGGTTTCGGGGTGCGGAAGTCGAATGGAGTTCCTGCCACTTTCCGAATCTCTCCCGTGGGAATGCTTGTCTCGTCGATGGGGAGATAGAAGTCGGCATTGATCTCGCACATCAGGTCGTCGATGGCTGGGGTGGGGTTGGCCGTTCCTGCCAGCGAGAAGAATCCGTGGTGCGTGAGGTTGACGATAGTCTTCTTGTTGGTTGAGGCCAAGTACTCGATAATCAGCTCGTTATCGTCGCTCCAAGTGAACTCTACGGTGATGTCTACCTCGCCTGTAAAGCCTTCCTCACCATAAGAAGATACGCGGTGAAGCACTAGTGAACGCGGACCCATCTGGCGGGCATCCCAAACGCGGGCGTGGAATCCTGTAGGACCTCCATGAAGGGCGTTAGGACCGTTGTTGATGGCCAGCTGATACTCTTTGCCGTTCAGCGTGAACTGTCCACGGCAGATACGGTTGCCGTATCGTCCGATGAGTGTAGACAAAAAAGGCTCTGGGCTGTTAATTACATCTTGGATATTGTCGTGTCCCTGAATAACGTTGGCAACTTTTCCATCCTTATCGGGCACCATGATTGCTACAATGGCTCCACCGTAGTTGGTGATTGCAACCTCATATCCGAGTCGGTTTCTCAGTATGTACAGATCGGTTTTCTTTCCGTTGATAGTGGTCTGAAAGTCTTTACGCTTCAGGCCACAGAGGTTTTCTGTTTCAATTATACTCATAATAAAATCAGTTTTTAGTTACTAAAAAAAGCTAGTTGCAAAGTAACTAAAAATAAATGAGAATTACGAATGAAACAGTTATAAATTGTCTTTCCTCGTGTGTTAAAACTTGTGAATTGCAATTTGCGCGGAGAATCTTTCTGCGGAAAATCCGTAGTTGTAAAGGCTATTCTCGTGGAAGAAAACAGCTGTTATGTAGGCAATTTACTTAGTGGTGACTGGTGTTATAAAAGCAATTTACTTAACAGATGGAAAGAGGTATGCAATCCACTGGTGAATGATTCGAGTTATGCCAACAGATCGGCCACGATGTAGCTGCTGCCCCCGACAAAGATAAAATCGGCTGGCGAGGCGTCTTGGAGTGCCTGTTGATATGCGCTCTTGACGTCAGGAAAGGCATTCCCTTTTAGTTGATGAGCGTCGGCATACTCCATCACCTTCTCAACAGGAATGGCGCGGTGGGTAGAGGCCTGTGTGAAATAGTATGTGGCCTGTCGAGGCAACATCTCCATGACCGTGTTGATGTCTTTGTCGTCGACCATTCCGAATACGATGCGCAACTGACGGCACTCCTGGGCTTTGATTTGTTCTGACAGGTAAATCCATCCTCCTACATTATGGCCAGTGTCGCAAATGGCAAGCGGCTTCTTGTGAATAGTCTGCCAGCGTCCCACTAATCCTGTCAGTTCGCAAACATGTGCCATACCTTCGGCAATCGCCGTATGCATGTTCTCCTGACCTAGTGTCTCGTTCAAATGCAATGACTCTTTCAGGCAGTCCATCGCACAGAGAATGGTGCGCCTGTTTTTCTCCTGATAGAAACCTTTCAACTGGAACTCGTAATCATCGTTGGCACGGTAATTTTCGGCCAGATGGAGTGGGGCGTTCACCTCTGCGGCTTTAGACTCGAAAACGGGAAGCGTCTCAGGTGTTGTCTCCCCAATGACAACCGGCACGCCAGGCTTGATGATTCCGGCTTTCTCTGCTGCAATCTCCGCCAATGTGTTTCCAAGAAACTGGGTGTGGTCGAACGAGATGTTTGTGATTATAGAGAGGATGGGGGTGATGATGTTCGTGCAATCCAGTCTACCTCCTAGACCTACCTCTATTACGGCGATATCGACTTCCTGTTCGGCAAAATACTTGAATGCCATGGCGGTAGTCAATTCGAAGAAAGAGGGGCGGAGCGGCTCGAAGAAAGCACGCTCTTGCTCAACAAAGTCAATGACATATTTCTCACTCACCATCAATCCGTTAACACGAATCCGCTCACGGAAATCTACAAGGTGTGGTGAGGTGTAAAGCCCCACTTTGTAGCCTGCCGATTGCAGAATGGCCGCCAGGGTGTGGGAACATGAGCCCTTTCCGTTGGTACCTGCCACATGAATCGTCTTAAAGCGACGGTGTGGGTGGCCGAAATGCTCGTCCATTGCCAGTGTGTTAGCAAGTCCTTCCTTGTATGCTCCTGCTCCGATTTTCTCGAAAACAGGAGTTGCATTGAAAAGATACTCGATGGTCTCTTGGTATGTCATAGAATAGCGTCAATTTGAATTGAGAACTGAGAGCAGAAAATCAACAATTATAGCAATCAGTCAGCACACGAGCAAATCTGTCAAGCTGAAAGCAACCAATTTAAAACAATCAATTAAAATAGTTTTTGAATCTCTCAAAAATATTGCGTTTTGTCTGGGCATCGCCCTTGAAGTTATCGCTCTTTTGCATGCGCTCAAGTGCCTCTTTCTCATCGCGGCTAAGAGTCTTTGGTACATACACGCTGATATTGACTACCAAGTCGCCCATCCCGTTTCCATAACCTTGGACGGCGGGAAGGCCCTTACCTCTGAGCCGGAGTGTCTTTCCAGGCTGCGTTCCTGGCTCTATTTTGATCTTGGCCTTTGTTCCCTCGATAGTCGGTATATCCACATTACCTCCGAGCGCGGCTGTGGGGAAGTCGAGCAGCAGATTGTAGATTACGTCATTTCCGTCACGGACGAACGTGTGGTTTGGCTCTTCCTCGATGAATACCTGAATGTTACCGTTCACACCGTTATGCTTTCCTGCATTTCCTTTGCCTGGAACGTTGACAACCATACCCTCGGCCACACCTGCGGGAATTTTGATCTCAACCACTTCCTCGCCCTTGACGACACCTTCACCGTGACAATGATTACACTTGTTTTTGATAATCTTTCCCTCACCTTGACAAGTAGGACAAACGCTTTGCGTCTGCATCATACCGAAAAGGCTTTGCGTTGTGCGCGTCACCACACCAGCTCCATGACAAGTGGGGCAAGTCTCCGTTCCGCTATTTCCCTCGGCTCCTGAACCGTGGCAATGCTCACAGACAACGTCTTTTTTCACCTTGAACTTCTTGGTGACACCGGTGGAAATCTCTTGTAATGACATCCGCACTTTCAGACGTAGGTCACTACCACGATATTGCTGACGCTGGCCGCCGCCGAAACCGCTGCTGAACCCGCCGAATCCTCCACGTCCACCAAACACGTCGCCAAACATGGAGAATATATCGTCCATAGAGAATCCGCCGCCGCTGAATCCTCCGAATCCGCCTCCCATGTTTGGACCGTCAAATCCGAATTGGTCGTATTGCTGGCGCTTCTTGGGATCGTGCAAAACATCGTAAGCCTCAGCCGCCTCCTTGAATTTCTCCTCAGCCTCTTTGTTGCCGGGGTTGCGGTCGGGGTGATATTTGATGGCGATTTTGCGATAGGCTTTTTTGATGTCGTCCTCAGATGCGTTTTTGTCGACACCAAGAACCTCGTAATAATCACGCTTTTGTGCCATTTTGTATAGTCTTTGTTTGTTTTTCTGTTATTATCATTGTCCTACTGCCACTTTGGCATGTCTGATTACCTTGTCGTTCAGCATGTATCCAGTCTGAACACAGTCGATAACCTTACCTTTTTTGTCGTCGCCCATTCCTGGAACCATCGCGATAGCCTCGTGGTAATCAACGTCAAAGTCTTTGTCTTCGGTTTCAATTTTGCTTACTCCGAGCCCCTCCAGCGTCTTGACGAACTTCTTGAAGATAAGCTCCATGCCCTCTTTAATAGCGTGTGGGTCGTCGGTATTGTCAGCCATTGCACGCTCAAAGTCATCGAGAACAGGCAAAATGGCTGTGACAGTCTTCTCGCTGCCATTGAGAATCAACTCGGCTTTCTCCTTCAGGGTACGCTTTTTGTAGTTTTCGAACTCGGCAACGGTGCGCAGAAGCTGGTCTTTCAGCTTATCAATCTGCTCGTTAGCTGCCTCGAGCGAGTCTTTTTCCTCTACGGGCTCGCCAGAAGTTTCTTTCTCGCCTTCTTCTAACTTGTCAGTTTCACCAGACTCGTTCAATTCTTGCGACTCATTGGTTTCGTTTGTCTGTTTCTGTTCTGTTTCTTTTTCAACGGTCTCCTCAACGTTGCCGTCTTCAATATGGATTGTTTTTTCTTTACTCATAATTGTTATTTATTTGGTCTATGCGTCGGTATGCAAAAACCATGCCAAAGGAATGATATCTCCATTACTTATCTTTATGCTCCAGCTTTCTAACTCAATGCTCCAGCTTTCTAACTCAATGCTCCAGCTTTCTAACTCAATGCTCCAGCTTTCTAACTCAATGATTATTGTCCGTACATCTTTGCCTTCTGCTCCTTGATGGCCTCATCATAGATGTAGTCGTCGTAGGTCATCAGTTTGTCGATGGTACCCTTGGGCGTCAGTTCGATGATGCGGTCAGCAACGGTGTTAATAAACTCATGGTCGTGCGAAGCAAAGAGGATGTTACCCTTAAACTGGATCAGGTTGTTGTTGAAAGCCTGAATAGACTCCAGGTCCAGATGGTTGGTTGGTGTGTCGAGAATCAGACAGTTGGCGTTTTTCAATTGCATGCGTGCAATCATACAACGCATCTTCTCGCCTCCGGAGAGCACGTTCACCTTCTTCTCTACCTCTTCCTGCTTGAACAGCATGCGTCCGAGGAAACCCTTCATGGTGACCTCATTACCGGGGCCATATTGCGATAGCCACTCTACTAAGTTCAGATTGCTATTGAAGAACTCCGTGTTGTCGAGCGGCAGGTAGGCGGTTGTAATGGTTATTCCCCATTTAAAGGTGCCAGCCTGTGCCTCACGGTTACCGTTGATAATCTCGAACAAAGCGGTCATAGCTTTCGGATTGTGTGAGAGGAACACAGTTTTCTGGCCCTTCTCAATATTGAACGATACGTTGTCGAACAATACTGTGCCGTCGTTGTCAACAGCTTTCAGACCCTCCACCTCAAGTATCTGGTTTCCTGGCTCACGTTCCATCTGGAAGATGATACCAGGATATTTGCGTGTCGATGGGGTAATCTCTTCTACATTCAATTTCTCAAGCATTTTCTTGCGCGAGGTTGTCTGCTTACTCTTGGCCACATTGGCGGAGAATCGGCGGATGAACTCTTCGAGTTGCTTGCGCTTTTCCTCAGCCTTCAAACGTTGGTTTTGGGCTTGGCGCAAAGCCAACTGACTGGACTCGTACCAGAAAGAATAGTTACCAGAGAAGACGGTTACCTTGCCGAAGTCGATATCCACAGTTTGGGTAGATACCGCGTCGAGGAAGTGGCGGTCGTGGCTCACAACGAGCACACATTGCTCAAGATTGCTCAGGTAGCTTTCAAGCCACTGAACGGTATCGAGGTCAAGGTCGTTGGTCGGCTCGTCGAGCAGGAGATTGTCGGGGTGCCCGAACAATGCCTTTGCAAGCATCACGCGCACTTTCTCGTTGTTTGAGATATCGGCCATCTGCTTGTAGTGCAGGTCTTCCTTGATGCCGAGGTTCTGAAGCAGTTGGGCTGCCTCACTCTCTGCTTCCCATCCGTTCATCTCGGCAAATTTCAACTCCAGGTCTGCGGCGCGATTGCCATCTTCCTCGGTCATCTCTTCCTTTGCGTAGAGGGCCTCGCGCTCCTTCATATTTTTCCATAGCGGATCGTGGCCTTGCAACACCGTGTCCATCACAGAGAACTGATCGTATTTGAAGTGGTCCTGGTCCAGCACCGACAGGCGCTCACCCGGGCCCAGTTCAACCGTTCCTTTATTTGGCTCCAACTCGCCGCTGATAGCCTTCAATAATGTTGACTTGCCGGCGCCGTTAGCACCGATGATGCCGTAGATGTTTCCACTTGTGAACTTGATGTTTACATCCTTGTAAAGAACTCGTTTTCCGAATTGGATAGCAAGATTTGTTACTGTAATCATTCTTCGTTAACCTTGTTTATTTTTAATTTGGGTGCAAAGGTAACAAAAATCTGCTGAATAATTGCCATAGGTAGCAAAAAAGTTGTACCTTTGCGGACGAAATGAGATACTATAACAATCAAGTAAACGATTACGACCATTATACGGTGCGCGAGGAGATGCCTCTGTTGGAATGGATGATAGCTCACCTGAAGGGCAGCCGCACCAAGCTTAAGGCTACGCTTCAGGGGCGTGGCGTGAAGGTGAACGATAAATACGTGACCCAGTTCGACTTTGTGTTGAAACCAGGTATGCGGGTGAGTGTAAGTAAATCGAAACGTAACGACAAGTTCAAGAGCCGTTATGTAAAATTGGTTTACGAGGATCCGTACTTGGTAGTGGTTGAGAAAAATGTGGGTATTTTGTCGATGGCTGCCGGCCATTCCTCGCTAAACGTGAAGAGTGTGCTCGACGACTATTTCCAGCGTACACGCCAGCAAAGCCGTGCACATGTAGTTCACCGTCTGGACCGCGACACTAGCGGTTTGATGATCTATGCCAAGGATATGAAAACCGAACAGATTCTTGAGCACCAGTGGCACGATATAGTATATGATCGCCGATACGTAGGAGTGGTCTCGGGCGTTATGGAGGAGAGTAATGGAACAATAGCCAACTGGCTGAAGGATAATAAAGCCTACATTACATTCTCTTCACCCGTCGACAACGGCGGAAAATATGCCGTAACCCATTTCAATGTGCTTCAGCGCTCCCAGGATTATTCTTTGGTTGAGTACCGTCTGGAGACAGGCCGTAAGAACCAGATTCGCGTGCATTCGGCTGATATGGGCCATCCTATCTGTGGAGACGTAAAATACGGTAACGGTGATGACCCTTTGCATCGCTTGTGCCTGCATGCATTCAAGCTTTGCTTCAATCATCCCATAACGGGTGAGCGTATGGAGTTTGAGACTCCTATACCCTCGTCGTTTAAAAGTTTGTTCTAGTTAAGGAAGAAGAGTGTTTATGGAGAATAATTTTGCTTATTATGTATTTGCCCTGGTGGTGATTGTCGTGGCATTCCTGGTCGTCAAGAAAGTGGCCAGTTGCTTGATTCGTTCCATCGTGACGCTGGCAGCCATAGCCTTATTAGCTTATGTCTATCTGACGTATTTGCGTTAGAACCGCCTGCAGATTTCCAGAATTCTGTTCAGACCTTCCATCATCAATGCTTTTGGGCATGCAATGTTAAGACGGATGAAGTCTCGTCCGGCAGGTGTGGTGTCATACATGGTTCCGGCATTTACCATCACTTTCCCTTCTTCCAGAAGCAGAGCAGCAAGAGTGTCGGAGTCGGTATGGAGACCACGGATGTCCGCCCAAACGAGATAGGTCCCTTCTAGTCGTGTTATAGGTATCTGCGGAAGTTTCTCGGCAAAGAATTGACGTAGTGCTTTATAGTTGTCTTCGAGATATGAGCAAAGTTCGATAAGCCACGGCTCTCCTTCGTTATATGCTGCCTGTAGAGCTATAACTCCAAACGGGTTCACATCACAAACCTCGTTGATGTTGATGGCTTGGTTGATTTTCTCTCTTGTTGGAAAATCGCTGCAAATGATGTTGGAGATTTGCAACCCGGCAATGTTGAACGATTTAGACGGAGAGTTGCATGTGATGCTGTTCCGCTGACATTCCTCGCTGATGGAGGCAAAGGGGGTGAATTTATAGCCGCTCATAACCAGCTCGCAATGAATCTCATCAGCCAGAACTCGTACGCCGTTGCGCATGCAAATCTCGTTCAGACGGCTGAGTTCCTCACGTGTCCACACTCGTCCGGCTGGGTTATGCGGATTACACAGTATCAGCAGTTTGGCCTTGGCACTTGCTGCCTTGCGCTCCAAATCATCGAAATCCATCTCATAGCTGAACAGTCCCTGTCCTGCCTCTACTGTCTTCAGCGGGTTCAGTACAGCCTTACACCCGTTATTGCGAATGCTGGAGAAAAAACAGTTATAGACAGGTGTCTGAATGATTACTTCATCGCCTGGCTGTGTGAGCGCTTTTACGATAACACTTAATGCTGGCACAACTCCTGGGATGTATTGAATCCAATCCCGCGCAATCGTCCAGTTGTGACGCCGCTGGAACCAGTTCACAGTTGCCTCATAATAACTGTCGGGAACCTTTGTGTAGCCGAAAACACCATGCTCCACACGCTTGCTAAGTGCTTCTGTGATGGCAGGAGCCACCTGGAAGTCCATGTCTGCTACCCACATGGGAATAACGCCTTCTGCGCATTCATCCCACTTTACACAGTTGGTAGAGCGTCGGTTGATCATTAAGTCAAAATCGAATTGTGGCATGTTTTTATTCTTTTCGTTTTTCTTGTCTTACTATTCCGTCTTGATCACTAAATCTTCCTGATCTCTATCTTACAATCGGCGGGCATGCGGATATTATCATCGATGGTGATGCTGCCAATCTCGTCGGCAATGATGTGGCCGCTAGTCGGATTCTTGATGTTCTTGATGCGTCCTCGTATGTCGGCGTGTACAGTGGAATATTCAAATACACGGTCGCACGCCTTGTCAAATGTGCAGTTTTCAAGTGTCAGATTATCTGCATAACAAAGCAACTGCTCACCAGCAAGATGGCAGTTCACCAGCCTTACGTTTTTCGAGTGCCAAGCTAAATACTCGCCGTCGAGAACAGAGTCGTAGATAGTGATATTCTCACACTCCCAAAAAGAGTCTTTTGTTACGATTCTTGCATTGTGAATCTCTACGTTCTTGCAATACTGGAACACATATTTTGAGTTGCTGTCGAGACCGTCAACGTAAATATTCTCAGAAAACATGAAAGGGTAAGTGCCTTCGCGCAAGATAACATTCTTCAGACGCAGATTCTTGACGCGCCAAAACGTCTCATCAGCATCGTTAATGGTGACGTCCTCAAGCTCAACGTTCTCCATCTCGCGGAAAAACTTAGGTCCGTCGATGATGCAGTCTTTCATGTTCAGGTTATAAGTATACCAGATTGCCGAACGCGAGCCAGGGGCAAAGTAGCAGTTTCTGATGCGTGCACCGTCAACATGCCACCACGGGTATTTACCGTAAAACTTACAATCTTCTGCCTCAATATTTTCGCATTGCTTAATGCCCGACTCACCGTCGATGATAGTTATGTTCTTCAGCATCAGGTCCTTTTTGGCGAATAATGGACGCTCGCCCCCGAACTCTTTATTTTTTATCTCTTCCATGTTAGTTTGATGTTGTTTGTTTGTCTTGGTTAGTTCTTTTCAAGTTTACTTGCTTTTCCTGTCCTTCATTTTCATGCAAAGGTAATGCAAATAAATGAGACTGCCAAATTTTATGGCTTTATAAGCGATTTTGATTCAGGAAAAAACACTTTCTGGTATTTATACAACTTTGCGGTATGACATGAGGGACGGAAAAAAACGAGTGAAAACTTGGAATACTCGAGATTAATGTCTATCTTTGCAATCAAGAAATACAAAACAAAAAACTGGAATATGAGAAAAGTTGCATTTTTGTTCGTAGCCGCTGCTATATGGTGTGCTACTACCATCCAAGCTCAGAATCAGGCTTTCCGCCTCGGTGTTAAAGGAGGTCTGAACTTGTCGGAATTCTCTTTGAAGAGTAGTGACTTTGATGCAGAGAACAGGATGGGCTTTTTTGTGGGGCCTATCGTTCATATCAATCTTCCGTTTCCTGGAATTGGTCTTAATATTGCTGGACTTTACAATCAGCATGAGTACAAGGTAAACCATGAGGCAATCAAACATAAAACCCTTGATGTTCCACTTAACTTGCGATATAGCATTGGATTGGGACAGACGGCTAATGTGTTTGTTGAGGCTGGTCCGCAAATAGCTTTTACGCTAGGCGATCGTGCGCTGCGGTATCATGACAATGATCTGGGCGACGTGAACTGGCATTTCAACGACTCTGATCTAAGTGCGAATATTGGTGGCGGTCTGACCTTCAGCCATATCCAAATTAGCGTCAGCTACAATGTGCCTCTTGGCAAGACTGGCGAATTTGAATGGGGACGCGGTACCGAGGATCAGTTGTTGCACACCAAAAGTTCTGCTAAAAAATGGCAGATTGCTGCAGCATTTTTCTTTTAATGGAAACTGTCATTTAATAGCTTAGTTCAGAAAATTCTTTTTTGGGGTAGTGGTATTACACAACGACATGAAGATAGACGTAAATACTTTCGAGGGGCTTAACAAACCTTATTATATAATAGAGGAAAGGCTGTTGAGACGCAATCTGGAACTGATCAGAGGGGTTGCACAAAAGGCAGGCGTGGAAATTATATTAGCGTTCAAAGCTTTCGCGTTGTGGAAGACTTTTCCGATATTCAGAGAGTATATCCGCTCGACTACAGCCAGTTCGCTTAGTGAGGCCAGATTGGCCTTTGAAGAGTTCGGCAGCCAAGCACATACGTTCTCACCCGCCTATACCGACTATGAGATTGACGAGATTGCGCGATGTTCTAGTCACTTGACATTCAACTCGTTATCACAATATGAACGCTATCATCAGCGTGCACGTTTGGCAAATGCGGATTTGAGTTTTGGATTGCGCGTAAATCCTGAATACTCTGAGATCGAAACGTTGTTATACAATCCCTGTGCTCCAGGAACACGTTTTGGAGTCTCCGCCCGAAGGCTTCCAGATCAATTGCCTGCTGATATCGAAGGGTTTCATTGCCATTGCCATTGTGAGAGTGGGGCAGATGTATTTGAGAGGACACTTGTACATATTGAGGAGAAATTTGCACGCTGGTTTCCACAGTTGAAGTGGATTAACTTTGGTGGCGGCCACCTGATGACACGCAAGGATTATGATGTGGATCTGCTCATTCGTTTGCTGAAAGATTTCAAGCGACGTTATCCACATTTGAAGGTTATTCTCGAGCCGGGAAGCGCTTTCGCATGGCAGACGGGGCCATTGGTGTCACAAGTGGTCGACGTGGTTGAGGACAAAGGTATTCGAACAGCAATTCTGAACGTGAGTTTCACATGCCACATGCCTGATTGTCTTGAAATGCCCTATTATCCAGAAGTGCGTGGCGCTAATCATGTGGATCCAGCCCCCATTCTTGATGAGCCAATTGACTTGCAAAGTCAGTCGTTCCCATATGTTTACCGCCTAGGTGGCAATAGTTGCCTGAGTGGTGATTTCATGGGTGATTGGGTGTTCGACCATGAATTGAGGATTGGTGAGAACGTGATCTTTGAGGACATGATTCACTATACCACGGTGAAAACATGCATGTTCAATGGTATTACGCATCCTTCTATAGCGATTGTCAAGAATGGTGGTGAGTTTGAAATCCTTTGTGAGTTCGGTTACGAAGACTATAAAAATAGAATGGATTAGAAAGAAAATGAAGATTTTTTGAAAAAAAACAGCTCAAAAGTTTGTCAGTTCCGAAAATATCATTACCTTTGCACTCGCATTTAGAGAAATGCACTTCTGAAAGCTTGGAATTCAATTGGTGAATGCCTGTCACTTTCGAAGGAAATACGCGGAAATAGCTCAGTTGGTAGAGCACAACCTTGCCAAGGTTGGGGTCGCGGGTCCGAGTCCCGTTTTCCGCTCCATATTCTGAAACAATCTTTTTGGCAGGTGTTTTAGGACTGCCCGAAAGAGAAAATGCCCAGGTGGCGGAATTGGTAGACGCGCACGTTTCAGGTGCGTGTGCCGCGAGGCGTGCAGGTTCGAGTCCTGTTCTGGGCACTTTTCAGAATGTTTATTTGATGGAGAGGTGGCGGAATTGGTAGACGCGCTACTTTGAGGGGGTAGTGTCAATTGCGACGTGGGAGTTCGAGTCTCCTCCTCTTCACCATTTGTTTTTTTGACATTTTGCGGAAATAGCTCAGTTGGTAGAGCACAACCTTGCCAAGGTTGGGGTCGCGGGTCCGAGTCCCGTTTTCCGCTCTTTTTTTAGGATAGATAAAACACAAATCTTCATTCATGAATTTATATTTAAGATATTTCGATAAAGAGACATTAGTAAATAATGTCGAAGATGCCCTTGACTTCCTTAGTTCCATTCCAGAGATAGATTTGGACGATGATTTGGCTGACGATATCCGTGAATACGCGGAGAGTGATGTCTATTATCCCAAACGCTATAAGGTACGTCCGCGTGTTTATTTCATCATTATCAAGACAGAGGCGGCCACAATGTTAGACTTTAAGCAGAAGAAAGCATTGCGTACCGTTGCTCCCATTGACGGACGTGAATCGGTGGCTCCTGTGTTGGTTCGACTGAACGAGGAGCGTGAAGGATGGTACGAGGGTGCCCTGGATTTCAAACGCGTCGTAATGATACCTGCTACAGGCAAGCATGAATACCGCGATACGCATTTCGTGGCACAATGCAAAGCCATTTCTGGTATCGACTGCTACAACCGGATTGTGGATTATCTGCGCTCACGTGTCGATGGGCGAAGTCAGTTTCCGTCGGCAAAAGGAAAAAATTTCAAGTTTAGGTTTCTAGGTTATTGCAAATAGTTTTTGTACGATGAATAAAGTAATGCTGATAGGCAATGTAGGCAAGGATCCTGATGTGAGATACTATGAGCAGGATCAGGCTGTGGCACAACTGCCGTTGGCAACGACAGAGCGTGGCTATACCTTGCAGAATGGAACGCAGGTGCCTGACCATACCGACTGGCATAATTTGGTGTTTTATCGTGGCTTGGCTAAGGTGGTCGAACAATATGTTCGCAAAGGTGACAAACTGTATGTGGAAGGCCGTATCCGTTATCGTAGTTACGATGATCAGAAAGGGCAGCGCCGTTATGTGACAGACATTTATGTTGATAACATGGAGATGCTTTCTCCTAAGCCACAAGCCGGTGGGACAATGTCGGAGTCTGCGCAGCAAGTGCAACCTAATGACCAAGTGCCGTTTTAATTCATGGATTTTTCGTTATTTTCAGAAGCATTTCAAGAAGTTCACCTGATGCAGCCCACATCAGGTGTGTTGATTGCTCTTTGTTTGGCTGTTTTGCTTCTGGTGCTTTCGGGCTTTGCCAGCGGCTCGGAAATCGCATTTTTCAGTATGTCGCCGTCTGATTTGAACGAATTAGATCCAGAGCATAATCCAAGCGACAAGAATATTCAAATATTGAGGGATGATTCGGAGCGTACGCTGGCGACAATTCTCATTACCAACAACTTCGTTAACGTGACCATCATTATGCTTTGCAATTATGTCTTTGCGAAGCTGGTGGATTTCGGAAATGCTTATTGGCTGCAATTTCTTTGCATTACAGTTCTTTTGACTTTCCTGTTGCTACTTTTCGGGGAGATAATCCCGAAGATTTACAGTCGTCAAGACCCTGTGCACTTCTGCCGGCGTTGCGTTGGGCCAATATTGTTTTTACGCAAATTGTTCTGGCCTTTGGCTTCCGTTTTGATTCGTAGCGGCATCTGGGCAGGAAAGGTCATGCAGAAAGAAGCTCACGTTCTGAGTGTTGACGATTTAGAGCAGGCACTAGAACTTACTGATAAGGAGGATATCAAGGATGAGCAGAGTATGCTGCAGGGTATTATCCGTTTTGGAGATGAGACAGCCAAGGAGGTGATGACCAGCCGTCAAGATATTGTAGACCTTGACATCAAGAGTTCTTATGCTGATGTACTAAAGTGCATCGTTGAAAATAACTATAGCCGCATTCCTGTCTATCAAGACAATACCGATCATATTCGTGGCGTGTTATACATTAAAGACTTGCTCCCACATCTGAGTAAACCAGCCAACTTCCGCTGGCAGAGTTTGATTCGTCCGCCGTATTTTGTTCCTGAGACCAAGAAGATTGACGATTTGTTACGTGAGTTTCAGGAGAACAAGGTGCATATTGCCATCGTTGTAGATGAATTTGGCGGAACAAGTGGAATTGTAACGCTAGAGGACATTCTGGAAGAGATAGTGGGAGAGATTAACGATGAGTATGACGAGGAGGAGAGGACATATTCGAAACTCAATTACAATACCTACATTTTTGAGGGAAAAACTTTGTTGAGTGATTTCTGCAAGATTTTAGACATAGACGACGATGAGTTCGCTGAGGTGGAGGGCGATGCTGACTCTGTAGCAGGCTTGTTGCTCGAGATTAAAGGTGATTTTCCAAGTATTCACGAACGTATTGAATATAAGAACTATTCGTTTGAGATACTTGAGCTTGAAGAACGCCGCATCTCGCGTGTTAAGGTCGTTGTTAATGATAAGAAAAATGAGGCCGATGCTGATTAATCTCAGTAAGGCCTCATTTTTTATTTATAGCATGAGTTCGTTTTTTGTTTTTAAAACCTGACTCGTTTTTTTGGATTATGCTCTGAACCTGATATAGGTTCGATCGTCGAACGATGAATTTCCTTTCATTACCCCTTTTGTTGCTTTGAACTTTCTGATGAACAAAGGATCTTCTGCCACAAGCGATGAGAGTGCCAGTTCGCTCTCGTTAAGTGTTGGCTTTAGGATTGGGTAGCCGTCACTAGCCAAAACAATCTCCTGAACGTTATCTGCTGGTATCACCTTGACATGCTTCATGGGGATAGGAAAACCGTCGATAACGGCAAAGGTCTTGTTCTGGTTTTTGCAATTCTCAATAAGAATAGGAAGAATAAACTCGCGTCCTTTGTCGACAGTCTGGAAATCATCTACGGAGGCACCATTGAGGAGAGCAAGTCTGATAAATGCACTTCGCATATCGGCGATTGGTTCCTCGTATGGTTTGGGATTCTCGTACAACAGTCCGTCAACAAGACATTGGCAATCTCCAATCATCCAGATTTCTTTCCTAAACATGCTGTAGATGACGGCGCTTGCAGCCATGCGCTCTGTGGGATGGTTAGCCAATTCTTTCATGTCGCAATCGTACTGACTATAAAGGAATTGTATGTACGAAGTAATCAGTTGGCAGAATTTTTCAACATCGATATCAGCAGGCATAGACTCAACATATTGGCAGACCTGTTTCATGCAATACTGCCCGTTAGACATTTCAGCATGAAAACGATGCCTACTTTTGCTGGTGCTACCGTCAACAACAGCGATAAAATGATTAGTGACGACGATTCCGTCCTCGCACGTTTCTTGGCTTTTCTTGCCGATACTGCTTTTCTCGATGATGATCATTGTCTTGTCTTTTATCGTTAAACGGACGGATTGAGTTTTGGCCTGCGTACAACTTGCTGATGAGGTCAGGTCTGCCTATTCGCTTCAGCTCTTGCTCAATGTTTCTCCGTTCCTCAGGCTTGTACCAGAAAAAGAACTGTCTTTGAGCCAGTTTCTCGCGCTGAGTTTTGGCACTACTCACATGCTCCAGGGTGTATGGGTCGTAGCCTGTGTACCATGTCTCGGTGCTGATAGTCATAGGAGTAGGTGTGAAGTCCTGCACTTGTTCCAATTGGAAGTCAAGTCTTTTGGTAATGACAGCCAGTTCGGCCATATCTTCTTCACTACAGCCAGGGTGGCTACTGATGAAGTAAGGAATGATTTGTTGACGCAAATGATTCTCGTTGTTGATGCGGTCAAAGATTCTTTTGAACTCCTCGAATTGTGAGAACGAAGGCTTGCGCATACGCATGAGCACACTATCGCTGGTATGCTCAGGAGCAACTTTCAGACGGCCGCTCACATGATGGCAGATCAGTTCACGTGTATACTGTCGCGCAGCCTCATTGGCTTTTTCGTCCTTGCTTTTATAGAGCAGTAAATCATAGCGAACGCCACTTCCAATAAAACTCTTCTTGATTCCAGGAAGACTGTCCACAGAGTGGTAGATGTCCAGCAGTTTGCTATGGTCTGTGTTCAGGTTTGGACAGATTTGTGGGTGAATGCAAGATGGACGTTTGCACTTCTCGCAAAGCTGTTTGTTCTTTCCCTCCATGCCATACATGTTCGCAGAGGGGCCTCCCAGGTCGCTCAAGTAGCCCTTGAAGTCTGGTAAAAGCATCACTTCTTTTACTTCTCTCAAGATGCTCTCTTTGCTTCGGCAGACGATAAACTTGCCCTGATGAGCACTAATAGTACAAAAAGCACAACCTCCGAAACATCCGCGATGGATGTTAACCGAGTGTTTAATCATTTCGTAGGCAGGAATGCGCTTGTTCTTGTATTTTGGATGTGGCAGCCGGGTGTATGGCAAGTCAAACGAGGCATCAAGGTCTTCTGTCGTCATAGGAGGGTAGGGGGGATTGACAACGGCGAATACTCTGTCAACCTCCTGTAACAGCCGTTGAGCGTGAATCTTGTTTGACTCTTCTTCAATATGGCGGAAATTCTCTGCCTGGGCTTTCTTGCTTTGCAGACACTCCTGATGAGAGTGGAGAACAATGTCGTTCTCACTAATACCGCCAGGGATGTCGTCCTTGGTCGACAAGTAAACTGTCTGTGGAATATCGCGTATCTGTCCAATGGAAACTCCGTCTTCCAGTTGTCTGGCTAATTGGACAATCGGTTTTTCGCCCATACCATATACTATCATGTCAGCTCCAGATTCACATAATATGCAACGCATCAGTTTGTCTTGCCAATAGTCATAATGCGTAAGGCGACGAAGCGAAGCCTCAATGCCACCTAAAATGACAGGGACATCAGGGAAGAGTTTTTTCAGAATCTGTGTGTAAACGATAGTAGGATACTCGGGACGACAATCGTGCCTGCCGTCAGGACTATAGGCGTCTTCTGACCGCAGACGGCGGTTGGCGGTATATTTGTTGACCATTGAGTCCATGCAACCGGGAGAGATACCAAAGAACAGCCTTGGCTTTCCGAGCTTCTTAAAATCACGGAAATCACCGTGCCAGTCAGGTTGGGGTACAATGGCAACCTTATATCCGTTTGCTTCAAGTACACGGCCAATGACAGCAACTCCGAATGATGGATGATCCACGTATGCATCACCAGAAAACAGAATGATGTCCACTTCATTCCATCCTCTGATTTCCATCTCTTTTTTCGTTGTTGGAAGCCAGTCTGTCAGTTGCAGGTCTTTCATTTACTCGATGTCGTTCCTCTCTTCTTCGTTATCTGCCTCTTGTCCTTTCTTCCAATCAATGTATAGCAGCACGAGATTGTGCAGGCCAATGGCCTTCATATTGGTGTTATAAATCACATCAAGACACAAATCCATTAAGCTCTTGTCTACAGCTTCTTGTGACTCGAGGATAGAGCGTACGTTCAGACGGAGTTTTTCTACAACAACTTCGTCGATAATGCCATTGCTGTCTATCAGATTCCTCAAGAGGGCATATTTCTCAATGGTTTCAAGATGTTTGTCACTTATTTCAATGCTTCTTGTTCCTGAAGCGTTTGCCTGAATTTTATACATAAGCTATTTGATTAAAAAATTCATGATTCCACGCATAATTATTTTTCTTTTCTCTGCATCGGTAATGCACTCAAATGGAAATCCCATTACAAAAGTGCGCTTCCCATTCTCTTCAGAGGCTATACATGCTGATGTGCCGTCCCCGTATGTCATAACGCTGAAAGCCTGTCCAACAGGAATAATAATATCGGGCCTGAAAGCAGCATAGTGGTTTTCGTTCGGAGTGCGATAAATAGTGAATTCCTGTCCCATACCACTCACATTGTTGAGGCTGTCGGCATAATTGGAACTTACAAATCCGATGCGTAGCGTATTTGCAAGGAAAGCCTGCTCTGCGTCCTTTCCCATGTCAGAGCCGACATAAGCTCCGCTGACCATCAGTTTTCCACGTTGATTCACATAATCTGTCAGCAGGTTTTGCATAGACGTAGAAAACGTCTTGTATGGCTTCAACGAGTGTTTGTCATTTTTTTCCAATCCCAACAACAAATCAACGCACGAATAATTCCGTAAATGGACCAATTTGTCCTCCACCGTCTCGCTGGAGCAACTGACGATGTTGTATTTGTGTGCACTCTGAATAGCCGAGGCGTGTGTGCGGACATAATCAAAGTTATTGCCTGCTATAAACATTCCTGTGTACGGTCCAGTCCATCCGCAATTACGTCCTCTGTATACTCCCGGGTCAACTTGTAAGTCGAAGCCGGTAATGGAATCATTCTGAACGGGTTGAGGAGATGATAATCGGTGGAAGCCATTGACGATTAGAACAGTATTCCTGGCTTCTGGCTGATATACTACAGACAACACTTCGGTTGGAAAACTCTCTCCGCCACGATTGGCAGCAGTTACCTTAAAGCTGTACAGAACCCCTGGCTCAAGCTTGATTTGATACGAGTTCTTTTTGACCACATTCCCATTGTCAAAGCCGCCATTTCCCGTGGCGGTATACACTTTATAAGAGTTGGGATTGGCTGTTTTCTCCTGTGGGTCGACAACGCTTTCCCATTTCAGCTTGGCTTTATTACCCTCCAGTTCAATACGGAAATGATCAGGGGCAAGCGGCTGCACAACATACTCATCGCCATGCATTCCGTTGATATACCTGAGGATTGTCTTGTAGATGCTTCTTGCCAGCGTAAACTTGAAATTGGGATCATGCCCGTAGCGCATGTCAATGTAGTTCTCATGAGAGAGTGTTTCAAGAATAGCTGAAGGCATTTCCGGCAATCTGGTCTCGGAATAATTGCGGTCCCACAAATAACGTTTGTTCCAACGTTGGTATTTATACGTAAGGTCTCTCGTCACTCCGTCGAGCAACTGGCTTGCCAAGTCGGTAGACACTTTGCGCGAGATTCCCGAGTTTAGTTTTCCGTCATTAAAGTCGGTGGTACTGATGGCCAATGAGCCTACAATTCCTTTTCTGTCAATGCCGGCATCGCTATGAACAGCCAAAGACAACTCGATGGGAACATGAAGTCCTGGCTTAGTAGGAACATATACAGAACCTCCAGCCAGCCAGTTCGTCATGAGTGAACGTACGTTGATGTCGTCTCCATAGTCGTTCTCCCCGTTCTTGGTACTGTAATACTTGTAGGGCGTACCTGCCCATTGAGCGTAATAACGCGCACCTTCAAGGGTTCGTGGCATTCCGCTGAGCATTCCTCCCCGTTGGATATTTCCCATTCCTCCGCCAAAACGAACGGCATCAGCAGTAACCACACCCTTTCGCTTGCTGTGGTTGGTTAAGACTACACGGTTAAACTCGTTGCAACCCTTGTCAAAATCAAATGTTCCAAGATAGACCCATGTGCCTCCGCCCATTCGCTGATTCACCCTGAATTCAGTAGGCTCACCCTGATGCCATACGATATATTGTGCGTCGTCAATACTATTCTCCAATGTCTGGTAGCTGACATAGACAGCATACCGGCCCTTCTCGGTGATATTGGGCTGATAGGAAATTTCTGATGAGTTTTTCTTAGAAGAAGTAGTTTCAGCCATTTTAGCCGTTCCCGCCTCGAAAGGATTCTCCCCATCATTATAAAAACCTGGATGAAAAGCAAAACCCGGCAAGGATGTTTTCCTCCATGAGTTTTTCATGTTGACTTCCAAATAGTGAGGCAGAAGTGGGGAATTATCGTTGTCAACAATAACCTCATTACGCTGCCAGTCCCTCTCTCTAGGCGAGAAGATGATTGCTCCTGCATTCTCAAGCATAGGCATGAGATAAGGAATGACAATCGTCTGTGTGAACAGATCTTCCGTCGTGTTGAACAAGTCTGGCCTTTGCCACTTCCATATGAATTCCTCGTTCTTATAATATCGTCCGTGACTTGCCCATATTGACAGATGACGGTTTTGCAGGCCATGAGTAATTTTCAGTTTGTTAGAACTGTTACTTACCCACGGCTTACCTTTATATTCAATTTTTCCCCAGAATGCAGGCTGCTTTGATGGCTGTTGGGCTTGTGTTGCACTTGCAATGAAGCAACTTACCAATATAATGAATACAATCTTTTTCATCAGTTATACCTCTCCAATTGTAAAGTTCTCAGGCTTCTTTCCCTTGAAGTCTTTGAAATAAAGCTTTATCTCGCGCATTTCATTCTCAATATCGCCTGTAGGAATTATACTTTTTGTGCATTGGATGAGTTTCTTCTCATAATCTATACCGTAGAGCAGAATGGGGATTTTTGCCTTGAGCGCAATAAAATAAAATCCTTTTTTCCAGTCAGGATTCAGCGACCGTGTTCCCTCAGGAGTGATACAGAGCCGAAAGGATTCTTCCCTTATGGCTGTCTCTGCCAGATTGTCGGTCATACTGGAGTGTTTCGATCGCCATACAGGAATACCTCCCATACGTTTGAATAATGGGCCGAGAGGCCAAAAGAACCATTCTTTCTTCATCAGAAAGTTTATGTGGAGCCCCTCCGCTCCAGCATATGCCTGTCCAAGCGGCATATCCCAATTAGTAGTGTGAGGTGCGAGACATATAATAAACTTGTTGGGATGGTCAACAGTTATATTCTTTGTCCATCCCAAATGTTTGTATAATAGCCAATTACAAAATTTTCTCCACATCTTATCCTAAGTTTCCAATATGATCAATAATCTCGTCAATCTGTTGATAGAAACTTTCTTTCAAATCTTTATAATACTTACTTGCCGGCATTCCTGGCTCAGGGTGTGACACACGCCTGATATATTCATTGTGGATAATAAGTATGGAAGAGAGTAATGCATTCACATCTTCGATATCAGGTTTCCCACTAAGTGAAGTGGCAACGCATTCAGCAAATAAATCACCGCAAATGTTGTTAATCTTTCTTTTTAATTCTCTTTTGTTTGTTGTCATTTTTCAGGTTCCTTTCATTCGTTTTGTAAAATCCATGCTACAAATATAGAAAAAAAAAGTAAAATTGCAATGGTATTCGAAGTTTTTTTATTCTTTGCGACCGATTTTGAGCCGTTTTCTTTCCATATTTCTCAGAAAATCACTATTTTTGCATTCGCAAATAAAGAAAGCAAAGTTTAATATATCAACAATAAGTATTTAGATTATGGAAAAAAGTGCATTGCAAATCCAGAGAGCCGCTTATCAGCCCAAGTTACCGAAGGCGCTGCAGGGTGCGGTAAAGGTAAAAGAAGGTGCGCCCACACAGAGTGTGGACAATCAGGAAGAAATCAAGGCTTTGTTCCCCAACACTTATGGCATGCCCCTCGTTGAGTTCGTGCCTGGTGAAGAGACAGCCCACGAGACTATGAATGTCGGTATTATTCTTTCTGGTGGTCAGGCTCCTGGCGGTCACAATGTCATCACGGGTCTCTTCGATGCTGTGAAGAAACTCAATCCCGAGAACCGTCTCTATGGTTTCATCCTCGGTCCTGGCGGTCTGGTTGACCACAATTATATGGAGCTGACAGCCGATATTGTCGACGAGTATCGCAATACTGGCGGTTTCGATATGATTGGCTCTGGCCGTACCAAGCTTGAGAAGGAAGAGCAGTTCGAGAAAGGACTTGAGATTATCCGCGAGCTCAATATCAAGGCCATTGTCATCATCGGTGGAGACGACTCGAACACTAATGCCTGTGTGCTGGCTGAGTATTATGCAGCCCACGATTGTGGTGTGCAGGTCATCGGTTGTCCGAAGACTATCGACGGCGACCTGAAGAACGACCAGATTGAGACCTCATTTGGTTTCGACACAGCTTGTAAGACCTATTCAGAGCTCATTGGTAACATCGAGCGCGACTGTAACTCGGCCCGTAAATACTGGCACTTTATCAAGGTGATGGGCCGTTCAGCCAGCCACATCGCCCTTGAGTGCGCCTTGCAGACCCAGCCTAACGTCTGCCTCATCTCTGAGGAAGTTGAGAAAGAAGATATGAGCCTTAACGATGTGGTTGACTATATTGCCGACTCCGTTATCCGCCGTGCTGCCGAGGGTAACAACTTTGGTACGGTTATCATCCCTGAGGGCATCATCGAGTTCATTCCTGCCATCAAGCGCCTCATCGCACAGATGAACGACGTTCTGGCTATGCCTGAGTGCCACAACCTCTCCATGCTCCACAACGACCTTATCGACTTTGTGAAGAGCCAGCTCACCGACGAGAATCTGCTCGTGTTCAACTCGCTGCCTATCAACGTGGCCCGTCAGCTCGCCTTCGACCGCGATCCTCATGGTAACGTGCAGGTCAGCAAGATTGAGACCGAGAAGCTTCTCGCAACGATGGTTGGACAGCGCATCGAGAAATTCAAGCGCTGGGGACGCTATAAGGGCAATTTCTCCACACAGACCCACTTCTTCGGCTATGAGGGCCGTTGCGCCGCTCCGTCGAACTTTGATGCCGACTACTGCTATGCGCTCGGCACGAGTGCCGCTCAGCTCATTGCCTGTGGCAAGACCGGCTACATGGCCATCGTGAAGAATACCACAGCTCCTGCCTCTGAGTGGGTTGCCGGCGGTGTGCCCATCACCATGATGATGAACATGGAGCGCCGTAACGGTAAGATGAAGCCCGTTATCCGCAAGGCCCTCGTCGACCTCGACGGAGCACCTTTCAAGGCTTTTGCTGCCGCTCGCGACCGTTGGGCATTCGAGACAGCTTACGTCTATCCTGGTCCTATCCAGTATTGGGGACCGACAGATGTTTGCGATCAACCTACCAAGACATTAGCACTTGAGCAGGCAAAATAAGAAAACAAACGCGAATAGAAGACGCTCTTCCCGGAGTAGGAAGGGCGTCTTCAATCGTTATCCGTCATGGGCATGGTGGATAGGTGGCGTGCTGGTCGTCGGATTGTATGTCTGGGCTTTCTATTCTTTCTTTGTAAGCCCCACAGGCTTCCGTTGGCGTGCTCTTTATGGCGATCAGAAGTTCCCTAAGGGATATATGATTCACGGCATCGACATCAGCCATTATCAGGGCGACATTGACTGGTCAAAGCTTCAGAATGCGACCATCGAAGGTCAGCCTTTGGGGTTCATCATGATCAAGGCAACAGAAGGAGCGAGCGAGATGGATGAAAACTTTAACGACAACTTCTATCAGGCTCGTGAATATGGTTTTATACGCGGAGCATATCACTTTTGGAGTAACAAGTCGAGTGCGCGTGACCAGGCTTATTATTTCTTGAAGCAAGTACATCTTGAGGAAGGTGACCTGCCCCCTGTACTGGATGTTGAGTACAAGCCTGAGGAGCGCAGCGTGGAGGACTTCCAGCGCGATATTCTCACTTGGTTGCACATTGTAGAGGACCGTTATCATGTGAAGCCAATTATCTATACCTATTATAAATTTAAGATTAAGTATCTTAGTGACCAGCGCTTCGACAGCTATCCCTACTGGATTGCACACTACTATGTTGACAAGGTGGAATACACCGGTCCCTGGAAGTTCTGGCAGCACACCGATGCCGGCCGTTTGCCCGGCATTAAGGGCTATGTGGATTTCAATATCTACAATGGCAGTTACTACGACCTGCGCCAGCTTACCATCGATAAGGTGAAAAACCAATAAGGCGAACTAAAGTTTTTTACTTAAACCGAAATGAAACAAAACAAATATAGCAGCTGTTTCATTTCATTCTTTTTATCATGTGGTCCGACCACAAATGCTATGAACTATGCGGGCAAATGGGCATCTCATAGGCCATTCGGGCATCGGTCAGGCTCAATAGAACCATCTCAAAGATGCTATTAAACGCTGGAGGGCCTCGTAGAGGAAGTGTGAACCGAAAATATCAAATATCAGTTATATCAGTTATAATTTGAGGGTTTGACTTGCCCTGAATTTCTCTCTTATTTATATATAACTAATTAATAATCAATAAGTTATATATATATAATATAATAATAAAGAAAGAAGGGTACCCTTCGAAAACTAACTGATATAACTGATATTGTTATTGAAAAAATGTTAATTTCGTCTAAAAAGCT
>JAEEGI010002755.1_pt1 | contig 42518 bp, 32 predicted proteins | sample 8958751 | NCBI WGS metagenome assembly JAEEGI01 (sample SAMN16246545, study PRJNA631951) | gut metagenome | biome: gut microbiome; feature: rumen; material: KS-attached | host: Bos | place: Iran: Karaj | collected 2018-10 | reverse complement strand
ACGTAGACCTGGTTGGCCTTCCGGTAGGTCCCGCTCTTGATATGGATCCCGCCGGTCTGCGTGCCCTCTTTGACCGCACGGCCGTTCTCTACGATGATGCACCAGGGGTAGTTCCTGGGCTTCTTGTCCTGACCGTAGGAAGCGCGCTTCACCCAGAGCCTGGTCACGCTGCTCAGTCCGTTCTCATCCGGCTCGCCGAAGATCTTCTCCTCGGAGAACTCAAAGTTCTCGACGCCGGAGCTGGCCTTCGCCAGAAGGAATGCGAAGATCCCCGGCGACATGTTGGCCGTTACCCGGATCGTCGCACCGCCCGTTCCGGCGGAATAGTCCTGGAGGACCACCCCGATACTGGAATAGATACGCCCGTTCTCCGTCTTCTCGCCCTGTGCGTGCATGTGCGCGTAGTTTTCGGGTGGCGGGACGTTCAGCTTGTCATTGAACTCACAGAGCTTCTTGTTGGTCATGTAGATAGCGATCTGATTCTGAATACGGTTTTCGTCCATGGTCACACCTCTTATTATCTTTGACTCGGTCAGATTCGTCCGACCGGCACTGTACAGTTCGGCTCTGCGTTCCTTTCCGGGACCGCAGAGCCTGCATTTTAGATTTCATTATTCCTAAGACTCAATGGGGCAGATGCTTCGCGATCAGGCTCGTGAGCATGACCGGGAGGTCGTTCAGGTCCGTGATGTCCAGATACCCGTCGCCGTAGATCCGCTCGATATTCGGGCGGTCGTCGCCGATGGCTGCCGCGTAGATCTGCACGCCGCGCCGGGAATACTCCAGCTTGATGCCGCGCAGGTCTGCCTCGGCCGCGCTTCCGGAGTACCCGTCGTCGTTCGGCTGACCGTCGCAGATGATGATCAGGATCTTAATATCGGATACCTGCCTGGCCAGTCTTTCCGCCAGGAACCTCAGAGCCGCTCCGTCCCGGTTACAGTCCCGTGCGCTCATGTCCATGAGCCGGTATCTGTCGTTCTTATCATGGGAGTCGAAGTCGGAATAGGAGAACAGCCGGACTCTGGAGCTCCAGGCGGTATGCCCGACGATCATCAGCGGGATGCCGAGGGATTCGCAGAAGTCCTGCATGACGATCGCGGTCGCCCTCGCGCGGGTGATCCTGTCACTTCCGCACATCGATCCGCTTTCGTCCACGAGCAGGCCCACGGACAGATTGACCGGTTCGGTCGGGAGCCGGGTATTGCAGAAGACGCGTCCGTCGCTGCGGTACAGCGCATGTTGATTCAGCCGCTTGCCGCAGAACAGTCCCGTCTGCTTCCCGCCCTGGCGCTTGTCCCGAAGGACCGCACTTACGCTCCGCTGAAGACGCTTCGACAGCGTCAGCAGATCCGGCGCGACGCGGTTATAGCTCTCGATCATCTCGGGAGTCACGCGGGTCATGCGGTTAACGGTGATATGGATGTTCCGATGCGCGTTGCCGTAAGAGATACTGGCGGCTTCACGCTGCAGTTCCTCGGAAAGCTCCTGCTCCTGCTGCTCGTTTACGACTGCCTCGGCCATGGTATCGAGCAGCCGCTCGATATCCTCGGCGGCGCTGCCGTATCCGCTGCCCTCGTATCCCGTGTTGGTGTCCAGACCTCCGTCGCCCTCGCTGACGATCCCGCCGGTCACATGCGCTTTCATTCGTTCGGTCTCTTCAGCCAGGACCCGGGCCATCTCGGCGAGCACGGTCCCCTGTCCGCCCTCTTCGGGAGCTGCGGATTCTTCAGCGGAAACCGGCGCGGACGCCAGGGTGAAGTTCGGCGCGGACTTCGGCAGCTGACTGGAAAGCTCGTCTTCCACAGCCTGACCCGCCTGCGTCTGCGCTGGCTGGCCGCCGTCCTGCTCTTCGGTACTGCCTGACGGCTGCCGGCCGGACGCGTCGCCCGGACTGCCGGTACCGGCGTTCGCCTGGCCGGGGTCCTGAGCCGCGTTCACGGCCTGGTCGTACTTCGTCCGCAGTTCGTCGAAACAGCGCTGCATGACCGGCCACAGGTCGACCAGGATCAGGTTGACCGCCTCACAGCGGTCTCTGGCGTCGTCGGCGCAGATGCAGCCGTCGACCAGGGCCATGAAGGACTTCAGGTAATCCAGAAGCTCTCCGTCGTACCCGGACAGGTTGTTCAGGTCCCGTACCCGGACGTACTGGATCAGGAGATTGAGGACGACGTTGTGGTCGTAGATCTTCCTGTCGAGCATCGACTCGATATCCGGCATGAGCTCGGCGTACCGCAGGTTGTTCAGAGCGATACCGCGCGCGGGCGTGCCGGGATACTGGCATGAGCACTTCAGGTCCACGTACCCGTCTTCCAGGATATTGCTCAGCGCGCGTGCCGTGCTGAGGATCACACTCCGGGGCACCGGGTCTCTTTCGTCCAGTAATGCTTCTTGGATATCTCCGGCGTACTGCTTCTGAGCAGCAGTCAGGCAGTCGGGCAGTCCGGGATAGAACCGTCCGGACTCAAGACTGAAGAAGAAGCTGTGCCACACGGGATTGTCCGTAAAGAGCATATGTCCGAACTCGTGGGCGTTGAGGCCCTGGAGACTGAGTGACCGGAGCCGCCTTGATGGGAAGCTCCAGGTGATCTCGTTGCACGCGTTGATCATGATCCCGCTGAAGTCCGTGAACGCCACCGTCTCATCGTCGTGGTCGGCCTTGACGGTCACACGAACCGAGCGGTTATACCGTTTCGTCGCGGACTCCGCGATATCCGTCAGGAAACCGCTGTATTCACGGGAGGCAAAGAACTGCTCGTCCGTGATCTTGCTTTTTTCCTCCAGGATCCGTTTCCGGATCGACAGGTGTGAGGTCCTCATTCCGAACCACCCCCACACTCAGGCCGCATTGCCGAACACACGCTCGTTGAGGTCGCCGAGTGCGCCTGTCAGCTCATTCCTCATCCGGCAATCCGAGGCGTAGGGATAATACCAGAACAGGTACTCACCGACTCCTTTTACGCGGATGACCAGCGGGATCTTGCTCCCGGCAGGGTGCTTCAGCGGCTCGACAGTTACGTCGCATCCGGTTTTGGCCAGTGCGAACTCCATTACGCTCTGGATGTACCGCGTAACGGTCTCAGGCGTGGCGCGTGCCTGTGTGGGCCGCCTGTTCACGCTGGTAGCCACGGCACGCATCCCCATCATTACGTAGAAATCAACGGGAGAAGGCTTTTTCCTTGTCATGTCAATTACCTCATTTCTTACAGTTTTTCATTGAACTGGGCCTGCAGGCACGACGAGATCAGGTCCGCCCGGTTATCCGGATCCGCCGAAGCGGAGGATATGACCGTGGAGAGAGCTGACTCATAGGGGTCGTCCGTGACCATCGTGGACTGGATCCAGCTTTTCAGTTCGCGCATTCCGCAGCTGCCGTCCGTGATCATGGTCTGGCGGCAGCGTTCAGCGATATCCCGGACGACGATCGCCATTTTCGTGGCTGCCGCTTCGTCCGAAAACCCGGTCAGATTCATTACGCGCCTGACCATGGTTGGAAGATCCGGAGCCTCGATATCGTAGAGCAGATCCATTCTGGAGATGATGCTCTGGTTCATATCCCGACATCCGGCGTAGTCCGAGTTCGTCGTGACGATAATGACCGTGTCCGGATGCCGCTGCACCCGCTCACCGGTCGGCAGCGTGATCACCTGGCAGTTGTCCAGAAGGGAGTTGAGACCCACGAGGACGCCGGGATTCGCGATGCAGGACGGCTCCTGTACCTCGACCACGTATCCGTAGCGGATGGCTTCGATCAGCGGTGAATCCACATAGCGGATCCGCTGCCCTTGCCCTTCCGAGGGCGTCAGGCGCGCCACTGCGATCTCGATGAGCTTCTGCAGCACGTCGTCTTCCGTCTTATCGTCGTCGTACTCGCCGGTCAGCATCTGATAAACGCTGGGCGGATGCATGACGATATCCGAGATCCTGGGCAGATCCCCGCCTCTCGGCCGGGTGCCGTTCCTCTCCTGTGCGTCGGGAATGAACTGCCCGATCAGGTCCGTGATCTCCGTATTGGCGTTGCAGGTCATGAGCGTATACGGCAGGTTCAGGCCTGCCGCGATAGCCTGGGCAGACATGGTCTTGCCCGTGCCCGCGACGCCGCGGAACATGAAGTTGCGCATCGGCTGGCTGGAGCCCGTAGTCGACTGCGCGTGTTCACATACACGGACGACCTCCCTGGGCACGATATACCAGTCCGGCAACACGGGTACCATCGCGGACTCCCTGGCGCTCAGCGTCCTCGCGGACAGCGAATACCGGCCCGCAAGTTCTTTCGGAGTGATCGAGGCAGTACTCAGCGGAGAAGTGTTCCCGCTGCGGGGAAACAGACTGAACTCGCCGTAGAGGACTCCGGTCGGAGAGTAGGTTCCGTTATCCAGCGCCATCTGCGTGATCGCGGCTATATTGCCCGTGACGGGGATATTGGTCTTGATCCCGTCAGAGCCGAGCGACTTGGCGTTCTCGATCCTGCGGTAGACGTTATCGCAGAGAGTCAGCGCCGTTTTCTGAGCCATGTCCATGTCCGGCCAGCCGACGTTCATTTGGGCCAGGAATTCACTGAAGCAGGCCTGGAACTCGCTTTCCTCCATCAGATACGGGATCAGGCAGAAGAGCAGCGCGGTTCCGGAACCCATTCCGGAGCCGGGTCCGAGAACGTAAGGGTCCATGCCGGGCGACCCGTTCTTGACGCACGCGACGTAAAACTTGCCGGTGTTCTGATTGAACACGACCATGTCGGTCTTGTCGGAGGACACGTACTCCGCGATACGGTAGGTCGTGCCCTGATGCCCGACCGCTCCGAGTCCGTCCACACTGCCGCCCGCGTCCGTTTCCTGCACCAGCTTCGCGTAAGCGAGCAGTGCCCGGAGAGTCGGCCCGTGCAGCGTGGCTTTCGGGATCCCGACCGTGTTGTACCGGGACATACCGAATGACTTCGCGCCGGCGTATATGGGATCGTCGAAGGGTGCCGGCAGCGGAAGCTTGTAAGTGAAACTGTCAAAGAGTTTGGTTCTGGCCATATAGCACCTCGGTTTAAAATAATCTGAATTGTGTCCGGCTGACGCTTACCAGGCGACTGCGAGCTGTGAGCCGCTGACCGACGCCCGGATATCGTCCTCGCGGACCAGGGTGCAGAGATCCTCCCACGCGGATTTCGGCGGGAAGTCTGCGATCGAAGAGAACAGAAGCTCACCCCCGGGTCTGCCGATCAGAACGTTACCGCTTTCGCTGATGACCAGCTTTTTGTAGCCCTGGGTATTGAGTTCCTCAACCATGGCGCAAAGGGCTTTCTCGCCGGTCTCGGCGTACCATTTCCGCAGATCATAGCGGTCGAGGATCTCACTCTCGCGCAGGTCGTTTTCATCTCGTTCGGGGACTGCGGTCGAAGTTTCACCGAGACGGACCAGCTGCATGAGTGAGATGGCCATCGCACCGGAACTGCTGAGACTGACCTCCGCGTAATTGAACGGATCGGCATTCTGAAGGCTGATCCGCCATGTGCCGCCGAGCCTGACGTCTTCCGCACCGGGCTTTTCGAGCCACAGCCAGGAAACGTTGGGGTAGGTCGTGCTGAGCTGCTCCGTGATCCGGTAGTTCACCTGTAGAAGCAGGCTTCTTCCGTCGTCCGGGCCCCGGCCTTTCAACCTCTCACGCGCGGACTTCCCGACTGCCGCCCGCTTCGGTTTCTTTTTCGCAGCACGGGCAAGCAGTTTACCAAGCTCGATGACTGCCCAGATAAGCAGCGCGGCGAGTGCGATCCAGTGGAAAACCATCTTCCGGGTGATCGTTCCGAGCAGGACACAGGGGAGCATAACGATCCTGATCACAGACCAGGTTCCGATTCGGCTTTTTGCAGCCACATTTTTCATTCCTTTCATTGTTTGATGGTTCCGGGAAGGCGAAACGGCTGGGAGTCATTGCATACTCACAGCCGTTTCGCCTGGATCCGGATCAGAGGGGGAGTTCGTCATCGTCGCCGGAGATGGTGACTTCCTCATGGATCTTGCCGGTAGTCGCCGGTACGGGTTCCGCAGCGGTTTCGCCGGCCTCCTTCTGTTTGGGTCCGACGAAATGCCAGTCCAGGATCCCGACGTCGACCGAGGTGCGTACGGTACCGTTTCGGTCCGTATACTCACGTACGGTCAGGTTCCCGACGACCTGGAGCGGCTGACCTTTGGCCAGTTCCGACTTCCGGAGCCGCTTCGCGATGTACTCGTTGCCCGTGCAGTTGTAGAACGTGGCGTTCTCCTGCGGGCCCAGCTTCTGATTGACAGCCAGGCGCAGGGTGCAGTACTCACGGTCCTCCTTGCCGACACGGAACTCGGGATCCGCGACGAGCCGCCCCTCCAGATTGATGATTGCGTACATGTACACTCTTCCTTTCTGCCTTTCGGCCAAAATATATCCAGACGCCTTCCGGCGAATGGTCCAGACAGGACCCCACCGGTCAGGCGGGATAAAAAAGAGGCAGATGCGTACAGTAAGCCTGTAAACGCAGCTCTGCCACATACCCCGCGATCGCTTGCGCGGGTTCACACAACTTAGGAAGCTCCAAAAGGAGAAAAAATCTAGTAAGAACGTCTATAGTCTATCTTTTCCTCCCGCAGCCCGCCACAATACCCAAAATTCCCGTCCGGACCGAAAACGGTATGTTCAGGAGATCTCCTCATAGCCCAGCAGGGTCCTGCCGGCTCCCAGGAACCCGGCCTCCTGCGGGATCTGTCCGGTCAGCGAGTTTACCGGAGACAGGTAGAGCCGGTATCTCTTCCCAACGGCAAGCGCGGTCCGCCCTTTTACGCTGATTTCCGTTTCCTTGCCGGCATCGTCTGCAATGACCAAGAGCTGGCACTTCCTGACGCGGTTCCGCCGGACTGAAAGAAGAGAGCCTTCCATGGTGACGTATTCGCGCTTCCGCACAGCACGGACGAGAAACAGCGTTTTCAAGCCGCCTGCGACCGCAAGGGAAAGCGTAAGAAGCAGCAGGATCCTGTCGTGTGACGCGAGCGCGTAGATCACGCCGAAGATTATTGCTCCAAGCAAAATCACAGCCATGCGTGCGATCCGTTTGTGAATTGCCTCGGGTATCATGTTCAACCTCCCATAATAAACTCGGCGGAGGCCGAAGCCCCCGCCCGCGGTCACGCCATGTCCAGCATGACCTTGTGGTTCAAATAAAGATTAGCCGTCGCCTGGAGCACGGCAGCCCTGTTTCCCGACCCGCGTGACAGCTTCCGGATCCGTTCCTGGTCATCCTCTTCGTCAGTGTAGATAGCAGAGATGACTTCGTCCGGCGTATTCAAAGGGCCAGCGAATCAACCTCTTTCAGCCACTCACATTCTTTTTTCAGTGGTGCAGGCGTGTTGCGCAGCATCTTTCCTGTTTCTTTGTAGCAGGTTATCTTATCGGCAAGCAGCCGATCGTAGACGAAGCGCACACAACCGAATGTCTTTGCAAACATAATTTGCTGTTCACCGTTAGGGTACAGTCGGAATCTGTAGGCTTTATTCGCTTTCATCGTTCGCCCTGACTTTCTAAGTATTTACGGATCACCTCACTGGGAGTATAGCCAGTGCTTACCCGTGATCATTCAAATCTGTTGCGGTGTAAACAAGGGAGGAGCCGTGTACCGAACGGTACGCATGGTTCTGTGGGAGGTCGGTCGCCCCACCTAGGGGCGGCCTCCTACCCGATCACAGAATTCTTTTTTGAAGCGGGCTTATTTTGTCGAATATTACGGTTTTCTCTGCTCGATTGGTTGCGGTTGTGCGTCGGGTGAATTCAACCAATCCCAGTCGGATAAAGGTCAGCCAATCGAAAAAGGGCCCAGTTGTATAAAAAAAGGCTGAAGCAAAGCAAACGCAATGCTGCAGCCTTTAAACTCCCGACTCATACCCGATTAGGCATCGGTTATCAGGGTTTCCTCCATCACCTATAACAAGATCCATGTGAAGATGGAGACCGTCACACGCATTAGGCATCGTAGTCGAAACGTTCATCGTTGAAAACGAACAGCTCTTTCCCATCGTACTTTTTGTAGATAGCGTATATGGTTTGAAATTCATCGATGGTTATAGCGTGGTTACCAATCGGCTGGGCTAGGCAGACTCCCGGCATTCCATATGCATATTGCTTGCGCGTGATATTAATGTGCGCCCACCAGCAGCCATAGTTCCCATGATAGCCGCCAAAAGTGAAGCCCTCATCACGCAGCCACTCGAAGAACGGGGCATCACATTTTTCCAGAGACTTATCGCACACGAGGAATGCTTCTGTTTTTCCACCGCCGATATGCAGGGTCTTTTCTTCCATAGGATAAACCTCCAAGCATTATTCCATAAAGAAAAGACCCATCGAATGACGGGCCTTCAAGCATCGGTCTCGACCCATCGTTCAAGCCTTGGCACCTTGCCGCCATGCGGTAGGTTGTCGTGCGGTCATCGAGCTTGTCTCTCGCGCACTCTTTATGGTGGTTCGAGTATACCACAGGGGTCCCGGAAGTGCAACGGGTAGGACGGTCAAAACCTCTACAGGCCCTGCTGCCGGGGAACGGCGCGGGGTCTATTATCTGGTGCAATCAGCGGTAGCTGGCAGCAGCTGATGAGGCAATATTCCATATCTGGTGGAATGTGGCATCCGTTCTTCTTGACAGGTACTGAATCTTGTGCTAGATTTTTCATAACCGGGGAGGGTTGAAGAGTGGAAAAGACAGAGAATTCGGAGACATCCACTGAACCGGCAGAAATAGAAACCGGAACGAATCCGGAGCCGAATGAAGACATGTTCTTTGAACTCCTGGCAGAAATCCGATACTGAATGCTCTGAGGCCTGTTGCTTTGCAGCCGGCCTCTTTTAGCACCCTTTCCTGCACCAAGTTATGTTCACGGTGAAGAAAAAGCCCCTCAGGCAGATGGTCTTCACTGAAAAGAGTCAGTTATGCTCCGCACGGATGAAAAAGGGCACCGGCTATCCCGGGAAAAACGGGAAGGCTGGTGCCTTTCTTTGGTTTCCGACAGCCCAACACAGGACCGTGTAGCGCGGCAATTTCAAAAGCATTGAAGTCGTGTCATGCCATGTCCAGCATGACCTTGTGGTTCAGATACAAATTAGCCGTCGCCTGGAGCACAGCAGCCTTGTTTCCCGACCCGCGTGACAGTTTCCGGATCCGTTCCTGGTCATCCTCTTCGTCGGTGTAGATAGCAGAGATGACTTCGTCTGGTGTGTCAATGCTCATCACGCCTTTATCAAAGCAGCGGATCAGCTCACTCACACTCAAAGGCGTCTGCCGGACAAGACCGAGGACCCGGCGCTCCTCTCGGGGTAAACTTTCCGGTCTCAGTATCCTGCCCGTTTCGCTGAGCGTGATCCTTCCCTTCAGGAGCATGCGGATCGCAGATCCGAGCTTCTTCCCGCCGGACAGACGGACCGGTATGACGAATGCCTCGGACAGCATTTCGTACAGGGCATCTTCGCCGGTATACCCGACGCCCTTGGCGACCAGCTTCCTGTCGACCAGCATTCTCAGTCCCTGATTGAGATCAGGAAGCCGAACGCCAAGCTCCGCTGCTGTGCGGAGATAGTGCTCTTTGATCTCACTGTAAGTTTTGACCTCCCACAGGAGACGGCTCCAGATGAAGAACTCCGGAATCGATACGGGTTCATATCTGCCCATGCGCAGAATATAGGGCATGCGGCGTCCGCCCTCCATTCGAAGTTCGAAACTGCCGATAGCAGTGTAAAAAGTAACCATCAGATAGACCTCCTTAATTCTCGTTTGCTTCTTACTACGGACGACGGCCCGAAATAACAACAATCTTTCCCATCATTTCCCGAATTTCTTCTTCCTGCTTCAGTTTTTTCCTGGCGCGGGAGATCCAGGCGTTCACATTGTTCACATTGGTGCCGAACCTGTTCGCGATCTCTTTCGAACTGTATCCAAGCAGCTTCAGCTCGATCGCTTCCACACCGAGCCTTGACACGCCCGCATATTTCTTCTTGTACCGGCTCAGAAGATGCCCGGTACCGAGGTCATCGGCGAAACTGCCTGAGTTTCCGGCTTCTGCCTTGTCGATCAGGTCAAGGGAAATACCGCCACTCCCGCTGCCGCCGGTCATCCGCATCACCGTGTTTTCATTTCTGCAGTGATCGATGACCGCGTTGTAGATGCATTTACAGGCAAAAGGCGCAAACGGACCGGACTGAGGTCTGTAATGTGCTGCCGCCCTGCACAGAGCCGCCCTGCCGACGGCCTGCAGATCCTCGAACGTCATCAGGACGGAGGAGGAGCGCCATGTGATCCGCGTGCATATCACCTTGTCCACAAGATCGAGATTATCCATTACCAGCTTGTTTTCAAATTCTGTCATGATTTGTCTTTCCCTTCGTTCAAACTCTGCTCCGGAGGAAAACGCTGCGCTCAGGCGCTTTCGCGTTCGTGTGATAAACCGTTTCTTTCCAGGACTTCTTCGCATTTCCTGATCAGGGCCGTGCATCGGTATTCGCTGAAACTGCCGATATGGGCATCTCTGAGCGGTATGCAGAAAAGATCGGCCATCCATCGGTAAGCCTGGTTCCTGGACATGATCCCATTCCGCCAGATCTGATCGAAGACTCTGTGAGCACGGATCCTGAGGTTTCGCAGGCGTCCGTCAGCCGGCAATCCAAGCGGCGTCTTTGTTCCGGGATGTATTCCGACATAGGCGTCGCATCTGGGATAGCTGTTGCAGACGTACAGCAAACCGTCAGCCTGTTTGTCCCCATAGACTTCTGAAGCCGGCCGCAGTGACATTGCCGATCCGCAATACGGACACCTCATCGGTTTTCTGCTGTTCTTCGTTTTCTTTTTCTGGTTCATTTCGCATTACCTCCTTTCCTGGTGAAATGAGCGCATAGTTCCTCCGGATTAACGCTTCTGCAAGAGTTCACTAAGGGATTTCAGAAGCCCCCCCCTTTTTTTGAAAAATAATTTGTAAACAATTTGTGAACGAGCGTAGGCACAAAAAAAGACCGCCGTGAAGGCGGTCAGGTTGTTTCAGGAACCGTGTACTTGTTATCCATTTAGGTTGTGATGAGGTTTGTCTGTTATTTCTTGTCGGCAGCCAGTTGAAGTTGTTCGTGGTTTTGGGATATAATTTTACATAAAGGTCGGTTGTGTGTGTATTGTCCATATTTGCGCAAGTCGGGACAAGACGCATACCAGACTGAAGAGTATAGTTTTTGTGGAAATGGGGATTCCAATGAATGGTAGAGAGAAATTCACCAGGGCAGTAGAGAAGATCGAACTGCTCTCTAGTCAACCAGAATTCAAAGCACAGGAAATAGGCATGGAAGTTGCCAAAGACTGCGGACTGCAGTTCAGGGACATGTCTCGTGTTTTACTTGACTCAAGCAAGAATGAGTTATAATAAACACAGACGGATCAAAGGGTGAATAAGCAGTTTTGGTCCACAAAACGAGTCCCACCGTCGAACCTGCCTGCGAATACAAAAGGGTCTCTACAATAGCGGGCAGGTTGCTTTTTTACCTTCAAGTTACTTTGTTTTGTACTCGTCGAACCATTCAATATAACATTTAGCAATATCGATATTTACTGCATCTTCAAGGGATTCAATGCCATTGTCTGCCATCAACTTGCTTATTTTTTGAAAACACTTCTGTTTTGAAATCCGCCTCTGTGTTTCCCAATCATCTAATATTTTTAAAACTTGATCCGAAATATCGGGCACCAAACCTATATTTGACATCAACTCTTTTGCTGGTTGTTTCCTCCAAGATGCAAGAATGCTGATTGCCGTTTCACAATCGGCTTCCCGATCGGGATCAATATGGGAAAACGTATGACGAAGCTCACCGCCATCTTGATAATCTCTAATCTCGCGGCTTCCTGATGCGCTTATGCTAAAACTGCCATATAACACATGACTAAATGAACGAATACCCGTATCAAGACATGCAAATCCGATAACTATTGGGCGAAATTCGTACTCTGCCAAGATATAAATCCCATAGTTATCTTCTACACCAAATCCGGTGATTTCTGACATTTTAATTGTAGGGATATAATTCTTAGACCCTTGAATGCATAAGTAGTCCTCCGAGTCAATAAACAACTCTGCCCAAACAGATTTACCATATACCAAACGTGGTGGATATTTACATTGTGACAGTATCGTTTCTTTTAGAAATCTCACTGAATCTTTCATCACTCGATATTTCCTTTCTCCCACAACAAGCGATTACTGCATGATTGTCCGCCAAGACATAGAGTTCCATTGTTTCATTGCGATGTAAATGAATCAAGAATCTCAGCATTTGAGTTCCGATACCAGAATACAGGTATTTGCTGTCAACGCAAATGTTCTTATGTTTTACCTGTCCTTCCCTCTACTGCAATTCCCACTCATCAATTATTATACGAGATTTCACCGCCGCATCAAGTGTTCTTCTGAGTTTTTCAGGGAAAAAGCGAACTCTTTTTTGAGTATTCGGGGAAATCATTTGAAGATTATCGGCAGTATGAAATAGAAGATGCAACAACGCCGGAAGAGTCATCGATAGCAGAGGACAAAATTGAATGTAGTCGAACGAAGGAGGAGACCATCCGTTGAGGGTGGTCTCCTCCTTTTCTGTTATGCGGCTGCTTGAGTCCGGATGATTAATACCCGGTCCTGGGCAGCGGCGTTGTGTCGGCGGGTCGGAAGACGACAGTGAGCCATTGGGCAGTGGCCGTCTGCCATTCGTTGAGATACTGTCCGCCTACGTCCGCGCGGTTGACTATATTGTACCCGTCCGTCACGTCACCTTTCACCATGACCTGCAGGGTGGGCTTCGTCACGGAAGCGAATCTGCTGGGGACCGTGCCGAACTCGAACCGGATATCCGTCACATACTCGCCGGTCCCAAGGCCGAGCGCCTCAGCGGAGAGGGCGACGGAGTAGTTGTTCGTGGTCAGCAGGTCCTTCGCGAGCAGCCGGTAATCGTTCACGTTGGTTTTGAACATGATCCGGTAGTACAAGCGCTGGTTATAGGTGCCGGTGGTCAGGCTGACGGCATTCGTCGCGTCCGTGGGGATGCGGTCATGCCAGAAGAAATTGTCCAGCGCCACGTTAGAGGTGTTGGCAATATTGGAGAAGTCGTACCGCATCGTATTGGCGGGCATGACCTCCTTGTTGCCGACCTTGCTGATCGTGACGCCGAGCTTCACGGGCTTGTTGTAGCAGGAGAGCTTGATGATCTGGCCAGGGTACTCGATCTCGGCGATCATGCGCTCACCGCTGAGTTGGTAATACGCAGGTGCAGTCACCTCAGTCACATAGTAGCGGCCGAGGGGCAGGGGAGCGGAGGCTGCGACACCGTGTTCGTCGGACATGATGTACCCGACGACAGCGCCGCTGCGAGCGTTCGTGATCTCAAAGACCGCGCCGGGCAGTGCGTCGCCCGCCTGCTGGCCGGTGATCTCGTTGCGGTCGGAAGCGTACTTGCGGACCTGGATCTGACCCGTGACGGCGACGTTCTCCCAGGTGATCTGGGCGGTCTTGCCCCGCTCAATATACACAGTCTTGTACTGGTCGTCGAGCACATAGCCTTCCGCGGCCTGAAGCTCGCGGATGAAATATTTGCCCTCCGGGAACTCGTTGCTGATCCAGATATAGCCGTCCTGGTCGGTGGTGTACTCGCCCAGCGGGTTCTTGCCCTCGTCGTAGAGGACAAACTTGACACCGTAGATGCCATTCTTGGTATTGGCGTCGATCTTGTGGATCATAATGGAGGCCATGCGCCTGTTTGTCAGCATGAGATGCGTCGTCTGGCCGTCCTTCACGCATACCTGCGCGGGGGTCGGGTCCAGCTTATAGCCGTCGGCCGCCTTGAGCTCCGTCACCTGGTACCAGCCGGCCTCCAGAGAAGGCAGCTCGATCAGGCCGTGACGGTCCGTAGTATAGGTGCCGATAACATCGCCGGACAGCTTCCGGACCTCGAACTGCACGCCCTTGATCCGCTCACCGGTATCCTCGTCGGATTTGGTGATCAGAAGCCCGCCGGCGGGAGAATTGTAGAACGTGAGCGTGGTCGTGGCGCTTTCGCTCACAGTCGCGGTCTGGGTGCGTTCGCCCTCGCTGATGGTATAGCCGGGGATCGTTTGCTCTTCGGTCACGACGACCGTCCCGGTCAGACCGGCAATGCGGATCTCGCCGTTCCGGTCGGTGAGGAAGAGCCCGTTGGAATTGAGCTTGCCGCCTTCGGCCGCCACATAGGAGCCGTCGGCGTAGGTGATCTTGAACTCCACACCGCAGAGCGGCTCTTTGGTAACGGAGTCCAGTTTCCTGATGACCAGGGTGCCCTGAAGGCTGTTGCGGAAGATGAGCTCATTCACCTCGCCGCTGCCCCTGATCTCGATGGTCTGGGGCATTCCGTCCAGGACGTAGCCGTCCAGCGCTTTGGTCTCCCGCACGGTCACGGTCAGGCCGGCTTCCAGATCGGGGATACGGATCTCGCCGGATTTGTCCGTGACGTAGGTGCCGGTGGCATTGCCCACAGGCGCACCCGAGCCGTCCGTGATCTTGAACTCGACGCCTGCCAGCGGTTTATTCTCAGTGCCTTCCTCGTACTTGCGGATGACCAGCGTATTGAGCTGCCCGTCAGAGAACGTCAGCTGATTCCCGCCGCCGACAGTGCCGGCAGTAGTACCGCCGCTCCCGTCGGCAGGGGTACCGACGATCGAAGGAACGCCTGCGGATGCACTGTGGGTCTGGCCGTAAGCGCCGGTGACGGTGATGATCTGCGGGGTCGGATCCAGGGCATATCCCTTGACGGTCCTGACCTCTTTGGCTACGACGGTCGTGCCGGCGGGAAGGCCGGTGATCACGATCCTGCCGTTGGCGTCGGTCGTGAACTCACCGCTGCCGCCGCCCACGGGCATCCCGTTTCCGTAAGTGATGAGGAACGTGACGCCTGCCAGCGGTTTACCGGTATTGCCGTCGACCTTGTTGATGACCAGGCTCTGCAGGGGACTGTTTTTGAACTCTACGGTCTGGGTGTCGTTGCCGTTGACCTTGACGGTCTGAGGCCGGGAGTCCATGACATGACTGGCGTCCGTCGTCAGCTGCGTGATCTCATACGTGTCAGCCTCAAGCAACAGCATGCGGATCTCGCCGTTCTCGTCAGTCCTGTACAGGCCCTTGGTCGAAGTCAGGCCCTCGTTGTCATCCACATAAGCGCCGGCGATGGTGGTGATCCTGAACTCCGCGTTTGCGATCGGCTGCCCGCTCGCGCTGTCTTTGAGTTTAATGATCAGATTGCCCTTGCGCTCGTTGAAGAACGTGAGAGTCTGCATTTCGCCGCTCTTGATCAGGATGCTCTGCGGAGTGCTGTTAAGCACAAACCCGCTGATGCACCCGACTTCCTGAGCGGTGATCGTAGTTCCGGGCATCAGCCCGGTGATGGAGAACTGGCCGTTACGGTCCGTGACGTACTCGCCGTTGGCATCGCCCACGACGGTGCCGTCGCTGCGGGTGACCTTGAACACAATACCGGCCAAAGGATCTGTTGTGCCCTTTTCGAACACACGGACGAGCAAGGCTTGTGTCGGGTCACAGTAGGCGGTCAGTTCCTGCGTGTCCATAGGATTGACCACGATCGTCTGGGACCGCGTCGCCTCGTGGATGGAATAACCGGGCACGGTCTCCACCATGGACACAACGAAAGTTCCGGTCACGCCGGTGAGAACGATCTCTCCGGCTTCGTCGGTCTTATACAGACCGTTGGAGCTGATCTTACCATTCTTGTCCGGCACAAACTCGCCGGTGGCAGTTGTAATTTTGAACCACACGCCTTCGATGGGCTGCATGGTCGCACTGTCCAAAGCATGGATCGTGAGCGCGCCGCGCTGTGCGTTCCAAAACACCAACTCATGCACGTCGGAAGATTTGATCGTAACCTGTTTCGGAGTCCCGTCCAGGACATAGCCGTCGACGGTTTTGACCTCGCGCACAGTGATGACCATGCCCTTCTCAAGGTCGGGAATCACGATCTCACCCTCGGAATTGGTATACCAGACGCCGTCGATATTGCCGATAGCGCCGCCGTTGCCGTCCGTCACGAGGAATGCGACGCCGCTGAGAGGCTCCCGGTCCGTGCCCTGGATATACTTCTTGATCACGAGGGTGGACAGGGGTTCGTCGTAAACAATGAGTTCGTTACTGCTGCCCGCAGTGCCGACCGATCCGTCAGCACTGCGCAAGGTCTGCGAGGGAGCGCCGGTCCCGACAACGATCGTCTGTACCGCGCCGTTGATGGCGTAACCTTTGACGGTGTGGGTCTCTCTGACGAGCAGAGTCGTGCCGGGGGTGAGCCCCGTCAGCGTAATCGTGCCGTTTTCATCAGTTACGTGCTTGCCGTCAGCGGAGCCGACGGGAGCGCCGGCAGAATCGGTCACCAGGAAGGTGACGCCTGCCAGGGGAGTGGTAGTGCCTTCCACATACTTGCGGATGATCACGTTCTGCTTGGGGGTGTTTGTAAACGTCAGATACTGGGTGTCATTCGCGCTGACCTTCACAGTCTGCTCGCCAGAGTCAAGGACATAGCCTTCCGGAGCTTTGGTTTCCCGAATGACGTAGGTATCCGGGTCAAGCTCAGCCAGGCGGATCTCGCCGAACTCATCGGTGTAATACAGGCCTTTTGTGGACACCCGGCCGCCGTTATCGTCAACGTAGCTGCCGTCCGCACGGGTGATGAGGAATTCGGCGCCTTCAAGGGGTGCGCTGGAGAGACTGTCCACTTTCCGCACGACCAGGCTGCCCCGGCGCTCGTTATAGAATGTCAGGGTCTGGCCTTCACCGCTGACGATCTTGATGCTCTTCGGAGTGCTGTCGAGAACGAAGCCTTCGGCTGCGCGGATCTCCTTCGCGGTCACGGTCACGCCCGGTTCAAGACCGTCGATAACGATCCTGCCGTTCCGGTCCGTGAGATATTCACCGTTATGGGCTCCGACGACCGCGCCGGAAGAGTCCGTCACGAGGAAGAGGGCGCCTTCTACAGGCTCGGTTGTGCCGTTCACGTATTTCTGAATGGTCAAGGTTTTCTGAGGCGAGTTCCAGAACACGATCTCATGAACTTCGCTGCTTTTGATATGAACCTGTTTCGGAGTGCCGTCCAGGATGAACCCGTCAACGGTCTTTACTTCCCGGACATTGACAACAGTGCCCTGTTCCAGGTCAGTAATAACGATCTTGCCCTCGGAATCCGTATAATAGACGCCATTGCCTGGGCCGATCGCGCCGCCGTTACCGTCAGTGAACTCAAATGCGACGCCGCTGAGAGGCTCGTTTCGAGAGCCTTCTACATACTTGTAAATAATCAAAGTGGAAAGCGGGTCATCGTAGAAAACAAGGGAATTGCCTGTGCCGGTAGTAACAGAACCGGCATCCAAGGCTTTCGCGCTGTTCGCGGTATAGAGGCTCTTCAGGACGGGAAGAGAGGAAGACGCGATATTGCTTCCGCCGTTTACGCCCACAACAATGACCTGGGGAGTGCCGTTGAGGGCATAACCGTCAATTGTTTTGATCTCACGCACCAGCAGCGTAGTGCCGGGGGTGAGGCCGGTCAGCACGATTCTGCCAGCTTCATCGGTCATGTGCTTGCCGTCAGCGGATCCGATAGGATTGCCTGCTCCGTCGGTGACAAGGAAGACGACGCCTGGCAGAGGCTTCGTGGTCCCGTTGATATACTTCTGGATCACGACGGTCTGCAGAGGCACGTTTTCAAAGGTGACATACTGGGTATCGTTGGCATTCACCTGCACGCTCCGCTCTTCGCCGGCAAGCACATAGCCTTCGGGGGCTTTGGTTTCCCGGATCACGTAGGTATCCGGAGCCAGGCCGCTCAGTCGGATCTCACCGTAGCGGTCAGTGTAGTAAATACCCTGGGTAGAGGTCTGCCCCTCATGGTCGTCGACATAGCTGCCGTCGATCCGGGTGATGAGGAATTCTGCACCTTCCAGAGGATCGCCGGTCACACTGTCGGTCTTACGAATGACCAGCCCGCCGAGCCGTTTGTTATAGAAGGTCAGGCTCTGCGCTTCGCCGCCCACGATCCTGATGCTCTGCGGAGCGCTGTCCAGCACGAAGCCGTCGGCAGCACGGATCTCCTTTGCGGTCACAGTCACTCCGGGAGTAAGCCCGGTAATGACGATCCTGCCGGCGCGGTCGGTAGTGAATGCGCCGTTGTTGGTGCCCAACACCATACCGGTAGAATCAGTCACCAGGAAGATAACGCCTTCGATCGGGTCGGTGGTGCCTTCCTCGTATTTCAGGATGGTAAGCACCTGCTCAGGGGCGTTCCAGAAAGTCAGGGACTGAGTTTTACCCCCAACAATGCGGATGTCCTGCGGCGTGCCGTCGAGGATATAGCCGTCCACAGTTTTGATCTCCCGGACCTTGACCGTGATGTCAGGCTGCAGGTCGTTCAGGACGATCTCACCCTTGGCGTCGGTGTAATACACGCCGCCGTCAGGGCCGAGGTCGGTGCCGTCGCTGGAGGTGACTCTGAAAGCCACGCCCTTCAGCGGCTGGTTGTTCGTGCCTTCGATGAACTTGCGGATGATCAGGGTGCCGAGCTTGCGGTTTTCGAAAGTGACCGTATTCGGCTCGCCGCTTCGCAACATAGCCGTCTGAAGGTCGGAACCGTTCCAGTAACCCTTGGGAGGTTCATCTTCGGAAACGACCACGGCGGTGTTCGGCTCAAGGCCGGTCAGGGTCACAGTGCCGTCTTCGCCGGTCACATACTGGCCTTCCTGGCCGATCGGGCTGCCCGCTGCGTCTTTGACCGTGAAGGCGGCACCGGCCAGCAGTTCGCCGGTATCGATGTCCCTCTTAATAATGGTCAGGGTGGCCAGAGGTTCGTCGTAGAATCTCACAGTCTGCGTATCCGCAGGGTTGACCACGACGGTTTGAGGCATGGGGTCCAGGACGTAACCCTCAGGGGCTGCGTTTTCCGTCACGATATACGTAGCGGGACTCAGTTTGGAGAGAATGATCTGACCATTCTCGTCGGTGGTATAGATACCGTTGGTACTGGTCAGACCCTCGTTGTCCGCCAGCAACTCACCGGTGGAGGCAACGATCTTAAACTCAGCGCCCTCCAGCGGCTTGCCGGTGGCTTTATCATATTTCTCGACGATGAGGGTGCCCTTCGGGGCATTATAAAACGTCAGGGTCTGCACGTCGTCGGGATCAACAACCACAGTCTGGGACCTGGTCTCCGGATCGATCACATAACCGGGAATGGTCTGCTCTTCGGTGACGACCAGGGTGCCGGTAATGCCGGCGATGACAATCTGGCCGTTCCTGTCGGTAGTATAACGGCCGTTAGAAGAAAGATTGCCGTCGTCCACCACTTTGCCGTCGGCATAGGTGATCTTGAACACACAGCCTTCCAGAGGCTCGCCGGTCAGGGAGTCCAGTTTGTTGATCACCAGAGAGCCCTTGGGCGGGTCGCGGAAGAACAGAGTCTGGGTATCTCCGGGGTTGACCACGACCGTCTGGGGCTGCGCAATGAGGACGTAGCCTTCGGGCGCTTTGATCTCGCTCACGACGTATGCGCCGGGATCGAGCTTTTCCAGAACCACCTGACCGTTACTGTCAACGCGGTAGATGCCGTTAGAACTGGTCAGGCCTTCATTGTCCGGGGTAAGCTCGCCACTGGCCGCCGTGATCCTGAATTCAGCGCCGGTAAGGGGCTCGCCGGTGGCCGCGTCGATCTTCTGGACGATGAGCGTGCCCTTCGGCTGATTCCTGAACTCCAGGGTCATGGTCTCATTCGCCTTGATCTTGATCGTCTGCGGGGTATCGTCCAGCACATAGCCGGAAACGGTCCGGGTCTCCTTGGCCACGACGGTTTTGCCGGGCTCCAGGTTGGGGATCAGGATGCTGCCGGCATAATCCGTGGTGAAATAGCCGTTGGAATTGCCGACCACAGCGCCGTCACTGTCCGTGACGAAGAATTCAACGCCGGACAGGGGTGCCCCGGTCAGGGCGTCCTTCTTGACGATGAGCAGGCTGCCCATCTTCTGGTTGCCGTAGGTGATGGTGATGAAATCCTGGCTCTCACCCGCCAGATAGACCGTCCGGGTATTGGCTTCGCTCATGACGTAGCCGGCGGGGGCGGAGATCTCCTCCACGATATACGTGCCCTCGTCGAGATCGGTGATCTCGATCTGGCCGTTTTCGTCGGTAACGTACTCGCCCAGAGTGCTGCCGTCCATGGCGGTCATCTCGTTGAGGTGCTTCAGCCGGAACCATGCGCCGGGCAGAGGCTTGCCCGTCTCCTCGTCCATCTTCTGAATGAGGATGGTGGAAAGAGGCACGTTCTCGACGGTGATCACTTTATCCGTACCGGCAGCGATATAGCACTCGTACACGCCGGTGTCCTGGATCCGGTAGCCGTCAGGGGCCTGAGTCTCCGTGATCTGATACCATCCGTCCCTGAGCTTGTCCAGATGGATAATGCCGTCAGCGGCGGAGATATAGTCGCCCAGGTCGTTGACCTCACCGGTGAAGGTGTGGTTGGAAGCGTAGATAACGTGGAACCGCGCGCCTTCCACGGGCTTTCCGGTGGCGCTGTCGATCTTCCTGACCGTCAGCGTGGGTTTCTTATAATCCTGGAACTGTACGACGCCCAGCTTATTGGGCTCCAGGGTGATCTGCTGGGGGACAGGATCAAGGAGATAATCATCGGGCACGGACTGCTCGGTGATCTCGTAAACGCCGGGCTCCATTTCCTTAAGATAGATCTCGCCGCCACTGTCCGTAGTCTCGGTGGTCAGCGTTGCACTGTCCATTTTCCGGATAGTAAAGGTTGCGCCGGCAATGGGCTCGCCGGTGACAGCGTCCTTCTTGATGATCTTCAGATCGGGCTTCTTTTCGTTGTTCACGATGAGTTGGGAGTCCTTGCCGGGGAACAGCTCCACGTGGTACTCGGTCTTGACCAGCACATATCCGGTGGGTGCGTCCATCTCCATGACGGAATAGACGCCGGGCTCCAGGTCGTAGATCGTGAAAGAACCAGTCGTGTCAGTGATGCGGTCCAGATAGTGGGAGCCGTCCTCGATCTTGGCCACCCGGAACGTCGCACCGGGGAGCCGCTTGTCCAGGTTGGGATCGTACTTGATCACGGTCAGGCTGGGTTTTTTGCTGTCAGTAAAGACGAACTGCGCATTCTCGCCGGCGTTGATCCGGATCGTGCGCTGCGCGTCATCGATCAGGTAGTGTTCGGGAGCCGCCAGTTCTTCGCAGATATAGCTGCCGGGCTCCAGGTCCGTGAGGTCGATCTCACCGTGGGCATCGGTCACGTATTCCTTGCTGAAGGTGCCCCCCACCAGGGATACACGGAATCTGGCGTTGGGCAGGGGCTCCTTAGTCTCAGCGTCCAGCTTGACCAGGTGGATACCGGGCTTGACCAGGTTCAGGAACACCAGAGTATAGCTTTCATTACCCGCTTCGATCTCGATCTCCTGGGGCGTGGAATTGACCACATAGCCGGGCTTGACGGCGACCTCTTTGACCAGATAAGTACCGGGGACCAGATCATACAGCCAGATCTCGCCGTTGGCGTCGGTCGTATAGGTGCCGATCAGCTCCGCGTCCCTGTACACCTCGAAAGTGGTATCCGACAGGGGCTGCATGGTCTGCTCGTCATACTTCACGATCTTCAGGCCGGGCTTCCGGCTGTTGGTAAATGTCAGGCTGTAGTCCTCTTTGCCTGCCCTGATCTCGATCTGCTGGGGAGTAGGATCTAGAACGTAGCCGTCCTTGACGGCGGTCTCCTTTACGACGTAGGTGCCGGGCATCAGGTCAACAAGCATGACTTCGCCGTTATAGTCCGTAGTATAGCTGCCGATCAGGGCGGAATCCCTATAGACCTCAAACGTGGTATCGCTCAAAGGCTGCTGAGTCTCGGCGTCGAGCTTGCGGATCTTCAGGCGCGGCTTGGAACTGTTAGTGATCGTGAGCTGGGGATCGGCGGAGGAGGCGGGATCGTAAGGGTCGATATAGATGCCATGCTCCGTGGAATCCAGAACATACCCTGCCGGGGCAACGGTCTCAATGACCGTATAATAGCCCTCGGTCACGTCGGGCACGGTGGCGACGCCGTTGTCGTTTGTCGTCACGGTAGTCACCAGCTGGCCGTCACGGTAGACTTCGAAAGTCGCGCCGGGCAGGCAGCGGAGATTATCCGTGTCGCACTTGTAGATCACGAGTTTGGGCTTGCGGACGTTTTTGAACGTAAGAGTCACGTCGTTCCGACCGTTCCAATCCACGGTCTGATGGGTATTATCCAGTTCATACCCTTCCGGTGCAGAGACTTCATAGACGTCGTAACTGCCAAGAGGCAGCTGATCGGCATCCAGCTGGATGAGTCCGGCGTGATCGGTGGTCGCGGTGGTGAAGTAAGAACCGTCGATCTGCCTGAACGCGATCACAGCACCCAGAAGCGAGTAGCCGTTCTGCGCATCGATCTTATGCACAGTCAGAGTCTTCTCGGTATCGTCCCTGACGGTCACGTAATTGATCCGAGCCGCCTGAATGGTGATATTCACCGGATCAACGATGGCGTACCCGGAAGGCGCCTCAGACTCGGTCAGGGTGTACTGTAAGTCGGGTTTGAGGTCGGTCCACAGGACCGTGCCGCTCGCATCCGTTGTTCCGGAAATGCTGCTGCCGTCGGAGCCGGACAGAGTGAACCGCGCGCCTTCCAGAGGCTGTCCGCCGCCGCCGACCTTCGTGATCTGGAGATCTCCGGTCTCGGTCTGCGGGCCGCCCCATTTCAGCATGGCGTCTGCGGTGAGGGTGCCCTTGCTTGGATCGGCGATGATATAGCTCTGCTCAGTGGAAACGGAGTTGTAGGCCAGGTAGATCTGGTACTGCATCACGTGGGATCCGCAGTTGATCGTGATCTCGCCGGAATTGGGCACCGTATCCGCGGGTATGCACAGCTTGGCTTTGCCCCAGTACTCGAAGCCGTTGTCGTTGATGCCGGTCGTATGGATGGCAGTGGGGACCCGCCAGGTGGAAACGTCCCGGAAACTGCCGCGGGAGAGCTCCTGATTGTTTTCATCCACGAACATGTATCCGGACGGCGCGCCGTCGGCCCACACTTCGATGTTATAGTCATCGTAGTAGGTCGAAGTTGCGGACGCGAAGAGATACTCGCGGGTGTAATAGGACCGGCCGTTGATGACTTCACGCCTGAGCCCGAACTGCTGGGAATCGGCAGCGTACTCCAGAGTCATGTCGCCGGGGATGGAGATGTTGCCGCCCAGTTCGTTCTCTTTGAGCCTGATGTACATACCGGTATGGTAGATCCGGTCCCACTGCTCGGCCGAATGAAGGATCAGCTGGACTGCCCGGAAGACACGGATCTGCTGCGCATCCCCGGTCGGTTGTGCCACATATTCGCTGCCGCTCGTAAAGACGCTGCCTTCAATACCGAGCTGACCGAGAGTAGCCCAGACGGCGATCTGAGTCGCGTACATATACTCCTGTTCCGTCAGACCGTTCAGCATGGTTTCGCCGGGGAAACGGCTGAGGAATGTTTCGAGGGAATGCTGGGGGTATCCGTTGGCGAACGCACCGGCGGTAGCGGGGCTGGCGTTATACTCGCCGCGGATCTCCAGCGTGTGCTGGGTCATGTTCAGGACGTGATCGATACAGTACGCGGAGCCGGTGAGGCCGTCATTGGTCGTGTATCTGTATGCGAACGCGCCGAGTCTCTTGCCGGCTGTAGTAGTCAGCAGGAACTGGCGCTGGTTGATGGGGACCACTTCGCAGGTGGTACTTCCATCTCCGATAGTCTCTGCGCTGGCGTTCATCAGCGGCATGACGCCGAAAACGGCGAGCATGGCGAGGATGAGCGCAATCGCGCGCGTCAGGGATTTGAAATGAGTCATGTTTTCCTCCTTCATGACATGGAAAAAGCACCGCCCGTATGAGCGATGCTTCTTCGGATTTGCGTTGTTTACTGGTCGATGGTTGAGCCTGGAACCATGAGTTCCTTCGCCAGTTCCGTGAGCCGGGGTTGAGATTGCGCAAAAGTACTGCCCTGCAGTTCGTCTTCGGTCTTAAGCACCGGAAGTTTTGGCCGCAGACCGGGATCCGATATATCCGCACCGCTCACATTCACATGCCACCATTGACCTTCCACATAAACCAGATTCCACTGGTGGTTGGAACTGTGCGTGAAGATGCAGGGAATATCGGCCAGGTCGCACAGGAACTTGAAGCAGCTTGAGTAGCTGGAGCAGTTGCCCTTGTGTACTCTGTCATCGGCAAGTGCTGTGCGGGGCGTGGATGTGGCGTCGGCGGAGTATTCCAGACAGTCGCAGACGTAGAAGGCGATCTGACGCACTTTTTCCCGGTCTGACAGATCCGCCAGGCTCTCGAGGAACGGCTGGCAATACGCGGCGGCTTCCTCATAGGGCTCGGGATACCTGGCTTCGAAGCTGAACATACGCTTTCCGTGCGATTCCAAATCGAAGACCGGCCAGCATCCGACAGCGGCAACTGCCTCTACCATAGCCTGGTAAGACTCTTCAGACAAGTAGACCGGGTCGGAGCCTCCGGTCACGATGGCACTTCGGAGCGCCCTGAAAGCCTCTTCGGTATAGGCTCCGGTCAGGACGGCAGGATTGAATTCCTCGTTGATGGGTGCTTCCGGATCCTCTGTGCCGGGTACTTCCGGTGCAGCGCCGGTGTAGGGCTGGCTGCTGTTGATCTGCACGGTGCGGGTAGTGTCATCCCAGTAGACATTAAAACCGACAGCCTCGCCGACGTCCCGCAGTTGCAGGTAGTTGTGACCTTCGATCAGGTAGGCCTCAACCTGTACTTCTTTTCCGTCGACGAAGACACGCTGGGTGCTCGGTTCCGCCAGGATACCCGAAGCGCATACCGCACCGCCTCCGAGCAGAACGCTGCCCGCCAGGAATCCGCAGATAAACGATAAACTTCTCTTCATGTTATTTTCCTCCAAGGAGTGATTTCCAGCCCTCTCCGGAATCCGCAGGCGGCGGAGCCGATTCGGTCAGGCGACGATGTCGTCCATACCCAGTCTGAAGATTTCTTCGCAGCTGTATCCGCGTTCCCGCTGGATGGATTCCAGAAGTTCGCGATCTGACCTGTTCAGTTTCAGCGTGATCTTCTGAGGAGTGCTGCTGCCAGGGCGGGCGCGCCGTTCGCGGCTGCGATTTTTGCTCATGTTCCGGTTCATTTTTAGTCCTCCATATTGATTATCTAATCTCCACCGCCTGAACGCACAGACGGAGAGAGGGCTGGTCAGCGATGCACGTGGTAAGGGTGAGGCGGTTGTCGCCCATCTCATTGAGATAGGTGTGGTCGGTGTAGGAGATCGTACCGACGAAGACGACCTGGTAGGTGCGGGCGCCCTGATTGGTCTCGTAGGTCACGATGTCCCCGACTTCAACGTCCTTCAGATGCTTGAAGTGGGGATGGCTGCCGCGGTTATGCCCGAACAGGCCTACGTTGCCGTCCCACAGCGAAGTGGTCTCGTAATGACCGGCGCCTTTGGCCATGGAGTCCGTGGTCGCGCCTTCGTACACTTTCGCTTCCAAGCCGACGGCTTTAATGGAAACAGTGCCGATACTGCCGTCGGATCTTGTAAGATCGTCCAGGGTAACATCCGGCACGTACTCCACTTCGATGGGATCCCCGTCGTAACTCACGGAGAAGGACCCGGTTTCCACGGGATAGCTCACGGAGCTGCCGCCGGTTTGACTGTCGCCGGAGTAGCTGAGACCGTACCGGGTGCCGTTGCTCAGGTAGGGATTGTAGAGCGAGGCCTCCAGGAACTCCTGGGCGAGACCGTACTGGACTTCAGGGATGTCGTAGTCGATCTCGTTCATACCGCCGTAGTTGTACGAACTGTCGTAATAATCGCCGTATTCCGTGCTGCCGTAGTAATTCGTTTCACCTTCCGTAACGAACTCGTAGTCCGCTGCTGAGGCGCTGAGGGTCAGTGCGGCAAGCAGGGCGAGCGAGATAATGAGTCTTTTCATTGAGTTTCCTCCTGCGCGCAGGGCGCGTAACCGTCCGCAGGAGCCAGATTCAGTTTGAACCAGTAGGATGAAGCGTTCGCGGTTCCCACGGTGTGCTGGATGGTCTGATTGAAATGGCGTATACTGAGCGTCTTGCCGAACAGCCTTTTCGCGGTTGGCCCGTCGATCTCGACTGCGACCCGGCCTTCCGGGATCTTCTTGAAGCGGTCGATACGGAAATCCGGGTTTTTCGGGTCCAGACGCAGGCTGCCGATCCGGTCGTATTCGTCTCCGTTCCCAGTCGCTTCGTATACTGTAGTATTCTTACGGAGCAGGAACAGATATAACAACAAACCTGCGGAAAAAATCGCGATTCCCGCCAAAATATAGGGCCAGGGGCTGGGTCCGGGCTCCTGCACAGGCTCCGGCTCGACATTCGTCCGGTCAGGAATGGGCTCGGGCGTGGCTTCGGGCTCGATCAGAGTGCCGACGTAAGTAACGGTGTACCGGATTCCGGAGATGCCGGATGCGGTCACGGTGCCGTTGTACTCGGCGGTGGTGACGTACCCGGTCGCTTTGTTGTAGTACGCGGTGCCTGTGTAAGTCGCCACGGCGGAGTAAGACGACGGGATGAGTTCGTCGCCCACCAGGGTGGTGCTCTCGATGGACCAGACCACGTTGCTCAGACTCAGGGTCCGGCCGTCCTTCTCGGCGGTCTTGTCGATATATGAGCTGTCGTTCCGGTCGAGGCCGGTGTAGTTCCTGGTCGCGGTCACGGTATAGCTGCCGCTGGTATAGCCCGCGACTTCCGTCTTGAGGGAGTTGTGGTCAAGGGTCAGGATGCCCCTGCAGGTCCCGTCGTCGTATTCAATCGTGGCTTCCAGGACCGCCAGGATATCCTCCAGGTTCTTGCCTTCAGTTTCGACCGTGACGGTCTCCTGGTGCTGGCTCTCGGTACTGAAGGTCAGTTCCTCCTTGACGATATCCGCGTAGGTGTAGTGATAGCCGCCGTACTCGAAGTCCTCTTCGATGAGTTCGGCGGGGTTCTGGTCGGGCAGCAGGGTAAAGACCTTGATGGCCAGCTGCTGACCGTTCAGGTTCTGGTACGTGACGTCGTCGGGGATGTACGGAACCGCGCCCGCGCTGAGACACAGGGACAGGCTCAGGATCAGCGCGAGTATAAAGGAGATAATCTGTTTCTTCATGGTTTGTCCTTTCCAGCGGTCACGCGGCCGGATCGGTCGGATGCCCGCTTGCTGTGACGCGGTGGATGCCGCGTTTGTAATCTTTGATGGTCTTCTTCAGGATCGGGAACAGGTCCTCGTAGGTGAGGGCCATGCTGAGCCATACGCTCTGCCGATACATAGGGATCACACTACCGTCGCTGAGCCTGACGGAACGCCAGCCCGTGACGGGACTGGCGTTCACTCTCTGGAGCGCGAGGAAAAACTCCTCATTCTTGTTCTGCTTGAAGGCAAGCTCATCGGCGAGGACAATGGACAGAAGCGGCAGGCTGCGGAGCTCGGTGACGAAGATCACGCAGTCCGTGTCCTCGTCACAGTGGAGGGCTACGTAAGTGTCTCCGTACTGCTCTGCGACGTTGAGACACTCATAGATGAGCTCCCGGTAGTGGGACTCCAGCCGCTGACGGTACATCCAGGCATTTCCCATAGCAATCACCTCAGCCTGTCATGTCGCTTGATGATCCGTGTAATGAATCCTTTGGCGACCATGCTCTTTTCATCCAGGCTGGTCACATGGAAGCAGACGGTGTCCAGCTTGCTGGGATACTCCTTGCTGTGGTATATCCTGGTCTTAGCGTTCGCTCCGTCCTGGAGGCGGATGAAGAAGAGCCCGTGCTGGGAACCGGTGACGACGCCCAGGTAATTGGTCCGGGGGACAAGCTTCTCGAAAGCAGCCTTGTCCGGGTTCTCCGTAGCTTCCTTGATGGACAGGCTCACGGAATATCTGCCGGTATCTTCGTTCTGCTTAACATTCATGACTTTGGCGACGACCAGGTCGCCGGTAGAGTGTTTGTCCGTGATGTCCGGGAACCATTCCCAGGAAACGTCGCGGGCGTAGATCTCTGCGTCTACGCCGCAGGCCTCGACCGTCATCGTATTGTTGCCGACCGCGAGGACCCGGCACGCGACCCGGATCCCCGGCTTTACTTTGCCGGATGCGTAATACTGCTTCTGGCGCTCAAGCATGGCCGCGTTCCGGCTTCCGACGGCGGCCCGGTTCCGGACGTCGACGCCTGCGGGAATGAAGTCCACGGTAGCTCCGAGGATCCGCTGCATGAACGTGTGCACAGACCTGGGCGGCAGTTCGTTCGCCGGCCATTCCCGGAAGGTCATCTCCCGGTAGGGGACCAGTACGCGCATGCCCTCAAATTCCACCGCGCAGGAGCGGTTGCCGGATTCTGAGGGTACGATACTGCTGACGACCCCGGTGAGGATCTGTCCGCGTCTGGCTGCGCCGGCGAGGTAGCCCCACTTAACATCTTCGCTGTCCTCAGCGGTCAGGCCGACCTCTTCTTCGGTCAGCTGCAGAATGTCTTCCGATACCCGCCTGCGGACAGGCTGTTCGGGAGGGGGCGGTTCGGCCTGAGCTTCGGGGACCGCCCTGCTGACCTCAGGTTCGGGCTGAACGGCTTCGGACGGCTGGGAGTCGGACTCAGTTTTCTTTCTGGGCATTGAGAACTATCTCCTTTCTAAAAGATATCGCCTGCGTTCACGCATTCGAGCTGGTCGGAGGTCTTCGGTGGGGCAGGTGGTTTCTTCTGGCCCCGGTCGGTGTCCGGCCGCTTTTGCTGCGGTTCAGGCTCTGATAGCTGCAGGGCGATAGAATCATGAGCCCGTCTGGATTCCCAGTCGGGCTCATAGCTGATCGCCTTCTCGCTTTTCAGTCGTTTGTAGTCCGGATGGAGCGAGTAGTCGAAGCGCCTGGCGCGCATGACCTTTTCACCTCTGATGAAGATCAGCTCCTGGTCCGGGGGCATGCGCAGGACCTCGTCCGGCGTGAGCAGCTGGCGCTTGCCGAGAGAATTCGTCCTGCGGAATCTTGGCGTGTAGTCGCTGATGCGCACGGTACTCATATCGCGGGTGGTGCCCTCGATCTCCACGGAAGCGATACCGACGCGGTCGCTGATGTACTCCGCCGTCAGGATATCCGTGCAGCCGAGGAATACGGTCGAGTCGCAGGCACCCAGGATCTCCTGCCACTGATCGTCGGGGTAGCGGTTCTTCATCTGGCCGACGTTCTGGAAGAAGACTGCGACGCTGCAGCCGCGGGACCGGATCGTACTGCACTTCTTTGTGAAGTCCGGGATCAGGCAGCAGTTGGGGAACTCGTCCAGGATGAACTTCACTTTCGGGTCCAGGACGCCGCCTTCACAGTAGTTGTCCGCATAACGGATGAGCCGGATGAACAGGAAAGAGAAGAAAAGGCTGCTGAGGAAGTCGAAGGTGCTGTCCTGGTCGGATACCACGCAGAAGTAGGCGCATTTCTTCTTGCCCGGAAGCTCCAGATCGATCTCGTGATATGACGTGATGTCCCGGACCTCCTTCGACTGCATTACCTGAAGCTTGCTGCCGAGCCCGATGATCACGCTGGTGCGTACGGTCTCCGACGACTGCTTGAAAATCGCGAAAGGCGCTGCCGCGGGGGACGGGGGCAGGAGCTCGCCGGTAAAGCGGTTCGTGTGTTCCTTGCGGATATCGTCCATGATCGCGGAGAGGCTCCGCTCGCTTTCGCTGCACAGGAGATCGTAGACAGTGCCCAGGTTCCGGCGCTCAGGCGGCAGTTCCAGGGCAACGTAGAGAATGAGTGCCTTTAGCAGGTTCAGTTCCGCGTTGTACCAGAAGGGATCGCGTTGATCGCCGCTGGTGTTCTTCAGAATGACGTCGGCGAGGGTTTGGGCCATCAGTTCACTGGAGCCGACTTCGTCCAGGCAGTTCCAACTGTCGCTGTGCGCCATCTGGACAAGATTGAATACCCGCACCTCATAGCCCTGATCCCTGAGGTATCTGCTCATGGATTCGTAAAGCTCGCTTTTCGGGTCTGTGACGATGACCGATTCACCCCGCCGCGCCGCCTGGAAGATAAGGTTGCGGGATACGGATCTGGACTTGCCGGTACCGCTGGCACCGCATACGGCCAGGTTGCTGTTCAGGCGTGTGTTTGCGGGCAGGGTCAGGACTCGCCCGTCCTTCACCATGCCGAGGATGTCCTGCGTTGTCTTCTTCGCCGAGGTGACTTCAAAGCATGATTCGCTTTCCTCCCGGTTCATGAAGCTGGCAGTCCCGTAGCTGCCGGATCCGGATACGATGAGGTTGCGGTCGGAATCGGTCGTGCCGCCGCTGCCCCAGCCAACCCTGAGTCCGAAGAAGACGAATGCCAGGCCGAGCAGGATGACTCCCAGCGCGATGAGGTTCTCCGGGAATTGGATAAGCGCGTGCAGGATCGGGCCGACGGACAGGGACGGAAGGCCGGGCGAAACCTGGTAATCGCCGCCGGCTGCTTTCCACGCGCGGACATTGATAATGAGTTGGGCCAGGATACCGGTAATATACAGGACACCGGGAATGGCGAGAGCCAGGCCCAGTATGGTTCTGATTTTCCTTTTCATACGGTTTCGTTCCCTGTGATGATCCTGACTTCAACGCCTGGGCCGGTGATGTGCTGGATCGTCTGTGCCTGATAGTCCAGGCAGAGCATTATTGGACTGTCGTTGTAGCCGAAGGGGTTCAGATCTATTTTCATGATCCGCTGCAGGTCGCACATGTAATTGAGGATCACGGGCCGGTTACCGTCGGGGTCGATCGCGTCGTACGCCCTTGTGTTCATCCTGGGCGGAAGGAAACCTGCAAGCGCCTGGCGGTCGATCCGGAGGGCGAGGTCGGGATCAACGATCAGTCTGAGCAGTTCGTCGCCTTCTTGGTCGTTGGTGACGAAGAAGCAGTTGTTGAATTCATCGGAGACGACAAAGTATCTGCTCCCGTAAGTGTTCGGACTGTGGCAGAGCTTTTCTGCAATGCGCATCCTGCTGCCGATTATGATCTGGGAAATCGTCCGAATCGGGAAGCCCCGCATCTTCAGATGCCTGACGATCCCTCCGACGTAGTTCTCCTCCGCATGCTGGAGCCAGAACATACGGGTCCCGCCGGTGAAGTACATGAAATAGCAGCGGTGTCCGCGGATGATCACGCCGATGAGGCGGGAACTTTTCATGGTAAGACGGGCCTCCTTTTCCTCCAGAGCCGACCGCAGTTCGAATGGGGAATAGTAATACACGGTGTCAGGGTCAGGGTGCAGCGTATCCACTTCTCTGCCAAGCGCCATGAGCGAGGGCTTCTCGTCGGGAGGATACACCGCTCCGGCGGCACACGCCATGATCAGGCCCGTCGCTACCGCATGGAGCCTCCGGATCTTTTCTGTCCATGAAGGATAGATCCTCATGCCGTCGTCTGTCCTTGAGTAGATCATTGCGAGCGCCTTCGGGTCCCGTTCTGCGATATAGCTGATGCCTTTCTCAGTAATGTGCAGAGACCGCAGGACATGCTTCCCGTCTTTCTTCCGGAGCAGAGATACATATCCGTCCTCTATAGCTTTGTACATGACGTGCCGGTTCCAGTCCCAGTGGCCTCCTATCCGCTTTGCCAGATTGGTAGGAAACTCTATGGAATACCCGACCATGATAAGCAGCGCCAGTAATCTGTCGTTCTTTCCTGCCATGAAATCTCAATTCCTCCTGACCCAAAATGATGAGCCGGACAGACGGCTGATCCGGCTGACCCGGCTGACGGAGGTGCTTGGCTTCCGATGCTGAAAACTTACCAGACCAAATACACCCCGTAAGAAAACGCTTGAAAACAGGCATACCCGAAATGACCGCCCTATGGTCAGGTAAGAGAAAACCGAGCTGCCGGATACCTTTTTCGGCTCCTCGTTTTTTCCGGTTTCAGGTATGGATTTTCAGCTGTTTTGCAGTCCATTTCGGTAGCGTTTCGGGCAGCATGAGATAGAAATCCGTCTCGTCGCGGGTGGATAGTTCCGTGCACTGGAGCACGGTACAGAGCAGTCCGGAGTCATTGGTCAGAAGCAGCGACTCGATCACGTCCAGGTACCGTTTGGTCTCGATATTGTCGTAGTCGCGGACCCGCAGGACCCCCAGGGCTTCATCGTATTTGTGTACGATGCAGATCGCACATTTGCTGAATCTCTCCATGGGATTCTCTCGCATAAAGGCCTGCAGAGAGTTTTTAAGGGGCCGCATGAGGAATGAACTGTTGACCTTATGGTTCCGTTTCGGGAGCATGCCCGGAACAGTGATCTTGATCCAGTCGTGCTCCTCTGTGACGCTGATGCCCATAACCCTCGCGGATTCTTCGTAAAAGTAACCGGATTCTTTGTTGACCAGCCTCCCCGTCAGACTGCGGGCCCTGACCGTTGCCATCTCCAGCGTACTGACGATCGAAATCATCTTATGGATGGGGTTATAGAACTCGACTTCTTCGAACGTTTTTGCGATCTGATACAGTTCCTTGCTCGCGCCGTCCAGGTCTGTCGCTGTTTTGTGCAGACTTTTGATATACTTAGGACTGACCATCGCTTCCTCCTCTTAGTCTGTACATCTGCAGAACGCCGTCCTGACCCACATGAACGAGGTAATCGTTCTCCTCCCTGGCTTCGATCTGTTTGCGGATATCCACCGTCTTCGTTACGATGAGGCGAACGGTCTCGTCAGGAACGGAATACGCCTGCTCATTGATCGCAGGCAGGTTTTCAATACTCCCGGGGATCAGGTCGTAGTCTCTGCCGGAAGCGGTAAATGTGAGGATCGACGGAGGGTCACTGGCGCAAAATTCCGTTATTCTGTCCCGCAGGTGAATGAAAGCCCAGAACGTCATCACGGACTCCAGTGGCTTCTTGTGAGCCATTGTGTATCGGCTTGACGAGATGAATTTGCCGTCGGCCGAGACAAAAACAAAACCCTCTCTCTTCAGTAAGGAGAGTATCTTCCCGAACTCGTTGTCCGACAGAAAGTCGAAGAGAAGCCGAAGCTGCCGCTGTTCCACAACCCCGAATATGGTCAGGATCTGTATGGCCACAGGCAGCACCCTGCCTTTGCTTGTCCTTGAATACTTCATTGCGGGCTCCTATTCTTCAGCCGCCGCACTACGCTGCTGTTTCCTCTCCGAAACAATCTGGTTCAGTTCCATGCGGTCGGTGGTAATTAGCTGTTTCTCCAGAGGCGATGACTGGAACGCTACCGTGATATGGTTCGAATTCGTGGAGATCAGACCCTGGCCGCGTTCAAACCTGGTCACGGACTGAATCTCCGCATCTGTCAGGTGCAGACTGTCCTGGACACGCCGGGCCTCGTCGTCCTCCAGGTTCAGAATGATCTTCGTCTTCGCGACGTTCAGGATTCCTTTGCCCGTCCGACTGCGTTCAAGGTCGCCGATATCCTGTGTCGCAGCGATAGCTGCACCGCCGTAGCCTCGGATGGTTTTAAAAATCTCCTGGACCCATTCACCTGCGAGCGCTTTGCCGCTGCTGGTTGGGGAAAGGGCCTGGCCAGCATCGTCGGAGCCAATCAGCTCCCATGCTTCGTCGATGAAGATTGCCTTCTCTTTGGTCCGGTCCTCTTTCGTCTTGTCCCAAACGTAATCCAGGGCAACGAACATACCAACCGGAAGAAGCTCACCGGTCAGTTCGGATATGTCCAGTACGGTATACGGATTATCCAGGTTCACGTTGGTCTGCTGATTGAAGGTCTTCGCACTGCCGTTGACGAGCCGGTTCAGGATATTGCCCATCCGCCGGGTGTCCGGAGCCTCCATGAGGATCTCATAGACGTCGCCGAGCAGCGGCATCTCCCGGTAACTGTCTGGGTGATCCGGGTCCGAGAGCGAGTCGTTATTGTGGGTGATCCCCTTACGTGCGTACGTCCGGATCAGCGCTTCGTCCAACAGCTGGCGCTCTTCGTGCGTTATGTCCGGAATCAGGAGCGAAAAGAAAATGTGAAGCTGCTGGATCTTCCTGGCCAAAATCGAGTTGTCGTTTGCGACGCCGTCTATGATCTCATTGGACCGTAGATCCTGCTTCCGGATCTGCATGATATTGATACACTGCCTTGAGCCGGGACTGATAGAGATATACTCGCCGCCGATATTGCGGCAGGCGCGCAGGAACTCATGCCCTTTCAAAGGCGCGATAATGAATACTTGGGTCCCTTTACGGCGCATTCGCAGCGCGATCAGCTGGAGCGTGAAGGTCTTGCCCGCACCGCTGGTGCCAAGCAGAACCATATTTGCGTTCTTGTACGTGCGGCTGTTGAAAATATCCACGATGACCAGGCTGTTGTTGTGCTGGTTCACACCGAGCAGGATGCCGTTCTCGTCGGACATTTCATAGCTGGTGAACGGGTAGCAGCTCGCCGCTGCCGTGGTCAGCAGGTTCCGTTTACTGCTTTCGTACAGTTTCCTGTCAAGCCTGCACAGTGGAAGCGCAGACAGCAACGCCTGCTCCTGATAGAACCGGCAGAGGCGCAGGTCCATATCCTGAGACACAGCTAGCCGCTTGAGTTCCGCGATCCGCCATTCCAAGTTCTCAAGACTGTCCGCAGTAACGGTCACAAGGACGTTCATGTAGTAGAAGTCCTCATAGTTGGCGAGGCCCTCTTTCAGGTAGTATCCGGACTGGATCGCACTTTCGAAATCGTCGAAGTCTATATTCGTGTCCGAGGCGTCTTTAATGCGGCTGCGGTTGATCCTGATCTGCTGGCCCAACTTGGTCTGAATCCGCTCCTTCGGCTCTTTGCTGAAGAAGAAATCCACGTCGATCCCTTCGCCGGCATTGATCAGGATGCTCGTCCAGCCTGCCGCCACCCGGGGATTGTATCCATCCGAAGGAACTGTCAGATAGGCGTGATAGACGCTGTCCATAACCACATAGCCGCCGTGCGACAGGTCGATGCTCTCCGGAGCGAGAAGACGGGTCAGGCCGGCTTTCCGATCTTTTGCCAGAATGCTTTCAACAGGTTGCTTTTCGCATGTTGCCCGCTGGAAAACTGTGTAGAGCACTTCCGCAAGGAAGACGTTCTCGTCTTCATGGGCTACGACGGCATTATCACAGCGAAGCAGATAGTGCCTCGCGGTCTGGGCGGCTGTCTCCAGTTCGGACAGGATCTCCGCCCGGTCAGGTTTCCGGTTATTTACCGCTTCATACTCGAAGATCAGCAGGAATCTGCGCGTGATCGCCTCGCGAGACCCGATCGTCTGGATCAGGCGGTAGTAGTCCAGTTGGAGCGCACGGCATTTCTCGTTGTTCTCCTTCTCCATATCCCGTTCAATCGCACGTAGGTGCTTGCTGATGTCCGCCTTTTTGGTCAGGACCTTGATCTGTACTTTCACGGGTGAGATCTTCATCCAAGCGGCGAAGAACGCGATTATGCTCTTCTGCTCGCGCGGACTGCGGAGCAGGAAATTGATCGGCTCCACCTCTAGGATCTTGATGTATCTTCCGTCAGTCGTTTCGATAATACTGTCGCGGATATCCGAGATTGGAATGAACTCCTCCGCGGTCTGCGGTGTTTTTCGGCCCGTGGTGGTCTTGGTCGGAACTCCTTCCCGATGTCGAAACAGGCTGGCCAGCTTGTCCTGCAAACCGGGCTTGCTCTTGACTCTGATGCCAAGCCCGCCCGGCGGAGCATGGCGCTTCGAGGCCTGCCGGATCGTTATCCCCTGTGCCTTGGAGTCTCCGTGTTCTTCGGTCCGGTCTGCATCGGTCCGATACAGCACACGTCGATGTGTGACCCATCTGAGCCAGTGCGCTGCGAACTCGGAAAGGGAAACGCCTTCGAAACCCGCAAGCCCGAAGATGGCAAGCGGGAGTGTGACCAGGCACAGAAGAATGATCCTCGTCGTCAGGGGAAAAGGAAGCCGAAAAAGCGGAATGCCGGTCAAAAGCGCAAGTATGCCCGCTTCGACCGCATTCCGCATCCGAATGCTTCCACCAAACAGACGGCCGCCTGTCAGGAAGTTTGGCGGGATATAGTAGACGTCCCGTTCTTCATTCTTGACTGCCATCGCACCCTCCGCTATTCACTGGTCTGTTTTCCCTTTCCAGGCTGTCTAAGTATTCTTCCTCTCTTCGGGCAACAGTTCCAGTCAGCTGGAACATGCACATGACTGCGATGCCCAGGATACTTCCCAGGAGTGTTCCCAAAAGAAATAACACCATGCTGTCTTCACCTCAGTTTCCGATTATCCAGAATGGGGAACGATTGGCCGCATAGCGGCTGGCCTCATCCAGGAAAATAGACAGGTCCCATTCCTCGGCCGACCGGCTGTAACTGTACGGATCGGCGACCAGGATCTTGCCTTCCGAGGTCACGCCTCGAAGGACGATGAAATGCCCTCCGCGAGTAAAATGGCCGGGCCCCATGATGGCAACTACCAGTTTGCCAGAGGCAAGAGCGTCGACCAGCTTTTGCGGATCGTCACGGGAGCACGGCTCACAACTGAGGCCCCAGGCTTCAGCTGCACCGGACACGACGGAATGATAGGATCCGCTTTTGCTGCACCAATGCCCATTCTCATAAGCCCACTGTGCCATGTGCGGAGGATCGACGATCTCGTCCGTCAAACTGGACACCACGATCGCCATAGAGGTCGGCCCGCAGGCATAATGCCCAATATCGTCGGTACCGTAGGGCATATCCTTCCATCGCTCGTCCATCTGGTTATAGTAGACGACCTGCGTTTCTCCGTCAGAGAATACGATGCCCTCATAGGAGACTCCCAGGTCTGTATAATCAGACATAGACAGTACCTGGTAGCTGCCGTCATGGAGCAGCATGGACAGGTTCTGCGCGTATTGGGCTGCCAGGTCCCGCTGCTCGTCGCTGACACCAAAGACCTCATCGCCGAAATAGGCCTCGCCGCTGTAAGTGATCGAATAGGTTCTTGTGGTAATCTCCACATATTCCGGCTCCGGCGGCTCCGCCTCTGGATCAGCATCTTCTCCGACTTCTTCAGAATCGCTTTCCACCTCTTCCCATCGTGATGAGTCCGAATAGGTGAATGAGTACAGACTGCCCTTGCTGGCCTCCAGTTTGGAGATCATGTCGTCTACAGAGATAGACATGACATCGTCACTTTTGCTTGCGCAGTACAGGGAGATCAGATAGTTCGCGTTGAAACGGATGTCCGCACCGTACGGGTTGTTGATCTCCTTTTCGTCGCAGCCGGAAGTGATGAAATCTGCATTGATCCTTGCGAGGGTGTCGTCCAGACCGTCGGAGAGAACGCTGCTGATTCTGTCGTTCATATCCAAAATGGTTTGGGTCAGCACTTCGTCGCTCACAATACCGCTCGGTTCCGTGCTCTCGGGATCGACGGTCAGTGGCGGACCGAAGATGATGGACGGAAGCATTGCCACAAGAATGACCGGCAGAAGCAAGAGTGCAACTACCAGAATGATCCACTTTTTAGAGGACATAACTGCAGCAAGGGCTGCCCCGTACATTCCGCCGTGAGCAGCCCCTTTCGCAATATTGGCAATTGCTTTCCCGGTCTTAGCCGCGGCAGCCACAGAGGAGGCCGCGGAGTTTTTTTGCTCGTTATTCCTGCTATCCATCATACCCGGTCCTTTCTCTTCGGAATCTGAGGCATCTCCAGAACGATCCGCTCGTCATACGTGATCTTTCCGTTAGACAATTCCCTGGGCGTCTTCTTTACCGTCGGCTCGGCATACTGTTTGTACCAGCTTGCACCGTCAACCGTCTTGACTACGGAGTATTCGCCCGAGGGCTCCATGTACTGATCCGTGCTGTACATAGCAAACTGCCTCTCACTGCCGCCAGGCCCGCTTTCGTATCCCGTGATACGGCCACCGCCGATTTCGACGTTTCGATACGTCGGGGCGCTGCCGGAAACCGGAACAGCGTCCGGAGCGGTTTCTGCGGAAGAAGCAAACGCGGGTCCGGAAGGAATATCTGTTCCAGAACCCATATCAAAGGCAGAACTGTTATGAATGACCGCTCCGTCCTCCGTGACCGTCCGGGTGCCACTGAAAGAGCCTCCGGAGAATGCGGGTCCGGCATCAGAGCCGGACACAGGTACAGATGAAGCCGGGCTTTCCACTCTCCCGCTTTCAACTGGCTGAGCGCCTGTTGCCCCGTGATATCCGAGGTAACTGGTCAGAGCCTCAGATGCACGCGTTCCGGTAATCGAACCGTTTTCCGCGATACTGCCAAGCGCAACCGAGCTTATGACACCGGTAGCCAGTGCCCCGCCTTTGGCCAGGCTGGAATTGAATACCGCGTTGCCGACGTGACCGCGCATCCCGTTTCCGGACCCGGTCGCAGCCGATGCGGCTGCCCTGCCTATGGCTCTCTGCGCCACGCCGATAACACCGTGGCCGCCGGTAACACCGGCCCCTGCTGCGCTGCCCGAAGCTCCGGTGCTGCCTCCGCCGCGGCTGGAGCTGCCTTGGTTCCTTGAGTAGCTTTTGCCTCCGAAGACGGTGGTCGCGCTTTTGACTGCTCTCCCCGCCAGAAGCAGCTCTGCCATCATATTGCCGCCGGTCCTGCCGACGTTGACCCCAAGTGAGGCCATGAAGCTGTCGATTTTCTGACTTACTTTTAAGAACCCGATTGCACATAGAAACCAGATGAAGATGCTTCCCGCGACCGATTCCTTCCCGGAAGACGAGATGGCGCTATTAACTTCGCTCTCGTCTATCGCCAATGCGGGAGAGGCAAAGACCAGTGCCAGAATCAGAATCACACCTGCCGCAGCGAGTACTTTTCTTCTTTTCATACACTCCCTCCTCATATCGAAAGCGGATTCGCCAAGAAATTGCCGACCATGCTGACGAAGAGCCGAAGGCACCATGCGTTCATGATCAGCAACACCAGCTGGCCACCCAGCATCCTGCACCAGGAACTGAATATGTTTGACGTGCTCTCCGAAGCGCCGGTCGCAAATGCAAGCGGGGCAGTGAAAATGAGCACGCCAAGCAGGATATATCGTTCCGCAGCCTCGAAGAGAAGCTTGATGTAGTTCCATGCGAGTATCAGGACGAGAATGAGTACGATGAGTGCGACGGAGCCGGATGCCAGGCAGCCGACAATGACGGTCAACACGCTGGCGAAGCTTGCGAACTGGATGGGCGGCAGCGCAGCGTTGACGATCCAGCTGTAAGGCGTTCCTGCAATCCGAAGAACGATCGCCATGATCTGGTCAGAGTAATACGCAAGGAAAATGAAGATGATGGACTTGGCGGTGAGCTTGACCGGATCCTCCGCGCTGAGGCCCAGGCCAAGCCCGAAATTCTTGAGCAGCTGCCAGGTCAGATTCAGCAGCGTGAATCCGATGGCGATTGCAACAAAGATGCTGTACAGTGTCTCGGCTGCCGGGAAATAGCGCAGGAAAGTGCTCATGTCGCATCCGAGGGCACCGAGAACGGAACCTGTAATCAGATCGAGCAGGTTCATGACTTGTTTCGCGATCCACTCTACTATGCTGTCCAGAATACCCATGAAGCACCTCCGCTACCGATTACCTGAACCCGAACCGGTAGTCCGCATCACCGTCCCTGATCGGGAGATGGAGCGCGGCGACGAGACAGAGCACAACGCCTGCCACGATTCCGGAAACCAGAAAGAGAATGTGTTTCTTCATCGTCTTACCTCCTCAGGGCGTCCAGGTGCCGCCGGAGAAGAACGGGGCAACATACGCCATAATGAACCCGAGAGAGTTGAGGACCGCCCAGGTGATAATGATCCGCTTCAGCCACGCCCGGGACTCATCCACAGTCCTGCCGGACTTGGAGAAATTCATGAGCAGCAATGCGACAGCGGCAGTCACAACGGCAGCTACCGTGGAAATGCCGAGGATCTGGGTGTAGACGTCCCGCATCACTTCGGATGCCTTGCTCCAGATGTTGTCGGCCGCATGGGCTGGGAGCGAGAGAACTGCGCTGGCTACCGGGGCGAGAAACGCGGAGTAGAGCAATCGTCCCGCACTCCACTTTCCGGGTTGCCGGCGGCCAGCGGCTTTTTTGAGATTCATAAAAGACCCTCCTTGTGAAATGACTGTCTCGCGGAAGCAGGTGCCTTCGGAGCGCGCCTTTGGGTACTGGCTTCCGGGCGCAAAAAAGCCGCCACGGAATCCCGTAGCGGCAGGTGCGCAGAACTTTTGACGGTGGCATACTATCATGGCAAAAGTTAAAGTTCAATCTGAGATTAGTATGAGTTTAGTTAAAGTTCAGTATGAGCTTGGTTAAGACCCTGGCGGGGAGCTGGTCAATGCCACTCTCGAACAGAGCTCCTCGGAGATCTTGTTCAGGTCCAGTGCCGTATAGCCCCACAGAATCCTGTCCATGGCGAGAATACCGAGCTTGAGGTATTTGTGGTATGTGGGCGGAGACATAGCGAAGCCCTTCCTGGACAGCGCTATGAGGATTGCATCACGGCCCGGCAGTCTTTGATCACAAAAATACGTCAGGTAAAGGATCTGGTAGAGCATTTCGCCGTTGTCCGGGTCCATCCGCACCAGTTCCAGCGCGTTTTCGATGATCCTGAGCATGCTGCGGCTGCGGCAGATGCTTTTCGTATAGCTCTCCAACTTGGATCCGGATAGATCAATGCCGGCCAAAGCCGCATTGATTTCAAGAACGGACATACGGATCCTGTGTTCTTTCTCGGTTCGGTCGCCCAGGTCATTCTCCGACAGTTTCACCGCGTATGAAATCTGGCGGTACTGGCGGAGCAGGAGCCTTGTGTCATGGAAATGGTCTTCTGTCTCACCGGCAGTCTTGCGATTGGTTTCTGTGTTCACTATGAGGCCTCCATTTCATCCCCCGGCGGGGACTTCGCGAGTCGTACAGTCTCTTCTTCTGCTCCTCCCCAGCCTAAAGAACTATAGAAGACTAAAGGAACCGGCCGGGCAAAAAAAGATCCTCTTTCTGCCCGAAACACCTGGATTTTAAGGGCTTCTCGGGCATTCGGCATTGCCTGCTCCGGCGGGACGCACTTTTCAACCCTGATCTGGATCTCATCAGCCTGCTCCGGCAGTAGCTCAACGGTCTTGCTCAGGCCGAGGATCTCGCCGATTTGACGGAGTTCCAGCTCTTCCGCATCTTCTCCGAAAAGCATTTCACGGTATCGGCATACGGATATCACGGAACCGTGCGACGAAGAGAAGCTTACCCTGCCGATTATGCCGTATGACCCTGCCTTCAGAATGAATCTTCCAACCCTTGACTTTGACCAGCCCCAGCGTTTGGCAAGATATGTGTAAGAGAGCAGCGGGACCCCATGCATATTCGGATAATAGACGACCGGCATGTATTCGGAGCCCCGGACGTCCGGATCGCTGACCACGGTGTGAAGCCAGAGGTCCATGATTGCGTCGAGTTCGGAAAACACCAGTTTTCCGGATGCTTTACTGGCGGCAAGGAGCTTTCGCCCGATCGGCAGTGGGAAAAAGAAAAAGCCTCTGCCTGTATAGCTGTAGTAATTGTAATTCAGGTGAGTACAGTGATTCTTCCAGTCAATGATCTCATACCGGATGATTTCCTGCTTCCCTGAAAGATAGTCAAAAGTAATGAATCCGTGGCGCTTGAACCAGTTCATAAATTCAAGCGCATCATTTTTGGATCGGACTCTCAAAATGCGGGGAAGCGACCCAAGCTTGCAGATCCTCTGGCCGGGGCTCTCCAGGAACTTCCATCCGCTGATCGTCTGGGTATTGGAGCGGAAGTTCGCATAACTGTACAGCGACATAAGGCTGAAAAGATGAAGCGTTCCATCGTTGCCGAATTCCTTGTGGTCGTTAAAGTGCCTGAACCAGTCCTTCAGAACCCGTACTTTCGGGAAACTCGTCAGCTGGCAGTTTAGCGTGCATTTCACTCGGACACCTCCTTTACCGGATAAGTAGTTAAGACTCCCAATGACGGTAGTCTAGAACAAGAAACGAAAAGGGACCCAGGTCCCCTTGCCGGGGGGACACAGGCATTTCAGCCTCGGCCCATGCTTGTGGGTGCGACGCTCCTCGGTGTGCGGCCTAGCCGAGCGTGAGTATCATTGTTTTCCCGTGCCGTCATCGCAATGCATCTGGCATGATGCTTTCACCCGCTTACAGTGGCTCGAACACGGTAATGTCCTGGATCCGTATTAAGTTTTCAAGGGTCTGATTTGGTTTGTGAGGGGTCAGTTTTCGGAAGTTTGTGAAACCCAATAAAAAACCCTCTCATAAATAAATGTACATTTCGGGGGGTCAGTGACCACCTAGCAAGATGCACAAAATGATAATTCTTCGAAAAAAGCCAGTAATCTGCCGGAAAACCGATGCAGGTGGAAGTCAGGTTGAGCACCGTACTGAACGGGAAAGAACCTGCGTCGACCTGGGTGAGCGACTCATAACCGATCGAAAGCAAAAAAGCCTGGGACCCTTGAAATACAAGGATTCCC